>DHCFJ07801__coassemble_2724_pt1 | contig 9207 bp, 5 predicted proteins | sample DHCFJ07801__metabat2_low_PE_011 | metagenome-assembled genome bin DHCFJ07801 | reverse complement strand
GAAGTCGTCGTCGAGCTCGGGCAGTTCACGTTCCTTGACGACGCTGACGGTCACCTCGATGTCGGCGTCTTCGCCCGAACGTTCCCCGCCGACCAGCTTCGTCTGGAACTTACGGGTCTCGTCGGCCTTCATACCGACGAGCTGCTCGTCGAGGCCTTCGACCAGGTCACCGCTGCCGACCTCGTGAGACATGTCCGTGGCGGTGCCGCCCTCGACTTCCTCACCGTCGATGGTCGCCGCCAGGTTCATGGTCACAAAGTCACCGTTTTGCGCGGGGCGGTCGGCGGTCTTCAGGGTGCCGAAGCGCAGGCGCAGGTTCTCGATCTCCTGGTCGACCTGTTCATCGGTGACATCGGTCGAGTCGACCGTGACGGTAAGTTCGTTGAGCTCGGGCAGGTCGAAGTCGGGCGCGACGTCGACCTCCACGGTGAAGTTGAACTCTTCGTTCTCCTTCAGCTCGGTGGATTCGAAGTCGACCGAAGGACGACCCAGCGGCCGAATCTCGTTCTCGGCATATGCATCGGCAATCTTGCGCGGCAACGCGTTGTCGATGGTCTGAGCGTGGATCGTGTCCTTACCGACTCGCTGGTCGATAACGGCACGCGGCGCCTTCCCCGGCCGGAAACCCGGTACCCGCACCTGAGCGCCAATTTGCTGATACGCCTGCGTCAGGTGCTGACTGAGTTCCTCGTACGGCACCTCAACGGACAGTCGCACCCTGGTGGGGCTCAGGGTTTCGACGGTGCTTTTCACAGACGTACTCCTTGGTCTCACAACGCTTTTTAACAGGGCCGACGATCGTCGTTTCACGATCGATTCCGAGCATGTCGAACAGCCGCCCCACATGAGTCTAGGACGTCTTAACCATCCAGTGGCCACCGGTGTGGGGAACCTCGCGAGCGTAACGCACTCATCGGTAAAGGAGATACTCCTTCCGGGTCTTGCGGAAGTCGGCGAGTTCCGACCGCCACCCGGCCATCACGGTGTCGACGTCATCGCCCGCCTCGATGGATTCACGCACTTGAGAGGATCCGGTGAGCTTGTCGATCCAGGGGACCTCCTCCTCGAACCGCCAGCCGTACTCGGGAAACTCACCGCGTTGAGTGATGATCATCGCCAGGGCGGTCCGGATCGGGTCGAAGCGTTCGACGTCGGTGATCTGTATCTCCACGCCACCGCAGGTTTGGTCGAACCATTTCGAGAAGGTCGGTTTGAAATAGGCCTCCCGGAATCGGACGCCGGGCAGTTCTTGAGCATTGAGCGCCACCTCCCAACGGTGGTCGATGTCGGGCGCTCCGATCAGCTGAAACGGTTGGGTGGTGCCGCGTCCCTCCGACAACGCCGACGCCTCGAACAGACAGGTCCCCGGATAGAGGGCCGCGGTCGTCGTGGTCGGCATGTTCGGAGACGGAGCAACCCACGGCAGACCCGTCGACGCGAAGTCGTCGCGCCGTTTCCACTTGTCCAGTTCCATCACGGACAGATCGACCCGCTTGCCAATCGACTCGGGAAGGAACTCCCCGTTGAAAAGACGCGCCAACTCTCCGACCGTCATGCCGTGCCGCTGAGAAATCGACTTGAGGCCGACAAACGACGAGAACTCCTCGTGCAACACGGGGCCCTCGGCCGCCTTCCCCGTGACGGGATTGGGCCGGTCCAACACCATGAAGGCCATGTCGTTTTCCGCAGCGGCCTCCATCGCCAGGTACATGGTCCATATATAGGTGTAGAACCGGGAACCGACGTCCTGGATGTCGAAGACGATCGTGTCCAGATCGAGTTCGGCAAAATAGTCGGCCATTTTGGCCATGTCGTTGTAGGCGTTGTAAACGGGCAACTCCGTCTTGGGATCGATGAAGTAGTCCTCGCCTTCACCTGCCTGTGAAGTGCCGCGGAAGCCGTGTTCGGGACCGAACACCGCCACAAGGTCGACGGCGCCGGATTCGACCATCACATCGACCTCGTGGCGCAGGTCGGCGGTGACCGAGGTCGGGTTGGCGATGACCCCGACACGTTGCCCGGCCAACGCGGCGAATCCGTCGTCTGCGAGTCGTTCGAAACCGGTGCGGACTCGGCGCCTACCTCGGTGTGCCTGAGCTGTGTCGGGTATCAGAAGCGGGGTCGCCGCCAAAGCCGCCGAGGCGGCCAGTACGTTTCTACGTCGCATGTTGTATCTCCTTAAGGGATACCGTGCCCAATGGGGTAAAGAACGTCGTCGGGGGTGTCGACGACGGGTACGTCGACCGGTAGTCGGCCGGTTGCTTCGGCCTGACCACACATGACCGCCGCGGCCGCCTTCAGCGACACCGGGATGTCGGAGTAGGTGGCCAGGACCGTGGCGGCGGACAACCGGTTGACGTCGTACGGGGCCGCAACCGACAACACGACCACGGGTGTCCCGGTGGCGACGAGCTCGTCCACCAACTCCGCCTGCGCCGGGTGGGCCGCGACGTTGCGGGTAACCACGACAACGGCACCGGCCTTCCGCGCGGCGTCGGTGACCTCCCTTCGCTTCTGCGGATCGGGGTCGTCGCCGGCCGCCTGAGCGGTGGAGGTGTGGCCGTGTGTCGTGATCGCCTCGGCCAGGGCGCCGACGGTCTCGTTTCCTGAACCCGTGACCAGGACGGGCTTGTCGTCGGTCAGCGGCAAAACGTCGCCGTCACTGCGGATCGCGGTCACCGAAGCGGCCGCAACCCGTTCGGCGACCGCATGGTGGTCTCCGATACCGACCGTCTGAGACACCGTCGTCAGGTCGACACCCTGTTCGCCGACCAGGCCACGGCGATGCTTGAGCTCCAAGACACGTAGCACCGACTCGTCGATACGTTCGGCGGTCAGGTCGCCCGACTCGACCGCCTCCATGACCGCCGAAACGGCCAGGTCGATGTCGGGCGGCATGAGCAGAAGGTCGGCTCCCGCCTTCAGCGCCTCGACCGGGACCTGCGAATCGGTGTGGTCCTGTCTGACTCCCTCCATCGACAACGAGTCGGTGACGATGACACCGTCGTAGCCGAGTTGTTCACGCAGTAGACCGGTGAGGATCGGGTGCGAAAGCGTCGCTGGAGTTCCGGTGTCGTCCAGAGCGGGGAACCTGATGTGCGCCGACATGATCATGTCGACACCGGCGTCGACGGCGGCGACGAAAGGCGGCGCGTCCAGTTCCCACCACTCCTTTTCATCGTGGGTGATCACGGGAAGTGCGGTGTGACTGTCGACGTCGGTGTCGCCGTGCCCGGGGAAGTGCTTGGCCGACGCGGCCATCGGCCCCGGTTCGTTCTGATACCCGGCGACGGCGGCAGCGGTGAACTCGGCGGCCTTGGCCGGGTCCGCTCCGAAGGACCGCACGCCGATGACGGGGTTCTGCGGGTTCACGTTCACGTCGGCGACAGGTGCCCAGTTCTGGTTGAGCCCCATCGCCCGAAGCTCCTGCGAGATGACGACGGCACTGTCGGTGGCCAGCGACGGATCCTGCGAGGCACCCAACGCGAGATTGCCCGGGAACTGGGTCACGGGCGGTCCGATGCGTACCACCGCGCCGTGTTCCTGATCGGTCGAGATGAACAACGGGACACCGGTGTCGCCCATAGCGGCCTCCTGGAGGCCGTTGGAAAGACCGGCGATCTGTTCGGGGTCGGCGATGTTATTGGCCCAGCCGAAGTAGATGACGCCACCGAGGTGGTATTTCGCGACAAGTTCCGCAGCGGAATCAACCCCGTGGGTGCTGCGGTTGTTGGTGACGTCCTCGTCGGCCGTCGAATCCGCGGTCCGGCCGTATGCGTGGGTGATGAACAGCTGGCCCACTTTCTGAGCCGGTGTCATCGTCTCGATGGTTTCTTCGGCCCATTGGCGGGACGAGTCGGTGGGTGGGGAATCGATGACGACCTCCGGCTGTGGTGCCGCACACGCGGCTGTGGACATGACGGCAAGGACGAGGAGTGCGCCGATGCCTGTTCTCCACCCGAACCGCGGGTGGTGCTTCAGTTGTACGCCGACCACATCCGGCCCCCTAACTCGATCCTCGGCCGCTGACGCTGGCCAGGTTAGGCCATCGGTGAGGTCTTGGACACCCGGCGAAGGCGTGCAGTGGTCAACGCCGCGCATAAGGCCGGTCGCGGGCACGGTGTGCCGCGACCGGCCGAAGAGTTCAAGCCTCCAAACCCACGATTACACGGCGGTGTTCGGGCGGTGATGCTCCGCGTTGCCGAAGGCGCCGCTCGAGAACGGGATCACAGGCGTCTCTCTTATCGTGTGTTGTTGGCCAAAGCCAGGAGTCGACTGCGGTCGCCGTTGAAATGATTACGGTCGACGGCGCCGCTGATTCCCGACACTCTGCCGTTGTCGGTGTACTGCCACGCGGTCCACATGGGGAATCCGACTGGAATCGTCGGGTTGTTCGTCCCCCAGTGAGCCACCCATAGTGGGCTCAGCGAGCTCATTCCGGACCAGTTCCCGGTGCAGCTGCTCCACCATGACGCGGTCGTGTAGATGACGATGTCGCGACTTGTACGGGCCTTGTAGGTGTTGTAAAAGTCCATGATCCAGGTGCGCATCGCGGCCTGTGACAGGCCGTGGCAGCCCGCCTCCAGGTCGAGGACGCCCGGCAGCGTCAGGTTGTCGGCGGACCAGGCACCCCCGTTGGAGGCGAAGAAGTTCGCCTGTACGGCGCCGCTTGAAGCACCGGGACGGGCGAAGTGGTAAGCACCGCGGATCACTCCGGCGGCGTGCGCGTTGGGGTAGTTCCTGTTGAACTGGGGGTCCTTGTAGGAGGTTCCTTCCGTCGCCTTGATCCAGGCGAATTCGATTCCGGCCGCACGCACGGAGTTCCAGTTGATCGTCCCCTGCCAGTGCGAGACGTCGATACCGGCCGGGTTGGCGTTGGTCGCGGGCTCGGCCGCCGCCGGGGCGGAGGTGGCGACGAGAAGGCTGAGACCGAGGGCTAGAGAGGAAACCACGGCGGCGAGGGTACGTCCGAGACGTCCTCGCCGAGGGGCATCGTGGAGTTTGTCCATGAGGACTCCTTTACGGGGGCATGTTGGGGCCGACAAAGTCGGTGCCTTGGTGACGGGCGTCGGCACACCCGTCGCCGATATTGTTACCTATCCGACGCGGATCGGACAAGAGTCGAGAAACGTACGGATTGTTTCTACATTCGTTGCGGCACAACGAATCTAGGACAGCTTTGTTCACTGGATGCTTCGGGTGCATCCAGTAGGGAGACTCTCTGCCGTTTCGGACGGCTACCCGTCTAGAACCTCCTGAACGGACTGTCTCAACTCGGGCAGGCGATCGTGAATACCACCGGGACACAACGTGCTGTTGAAGTCCAGGTGACCGTAGATTTCGGAGGCGGGAATGCCGTACTGAAAACAGACGTATGCGCAGAAGGCGATCAGACTGTCCCACTGAGCCGGGGGAGGCTGATCCCCCAGGTGGTAGCTGCCGTCGTTCTCGATACCGATCGCCTGACGGTTCTGCCCCACACAGTGGGCGCCCTCGATCATTCCGTGTGCGTTCAGCAGGGCACTCAAACTGCCGTGCCGCCCTTCGGTCAGATACCCGCCGCGGCTGTTGGTGAAGTGCTGACCGGAATCGGGCCAACCGTTCACGTCCATGTGCAGGTCCTGAATTTCACGGGAATTGTGGAATGCATACTCCAACGAGTGGTCATCGACATTGGGAAAGGCAGTGTGGTGAACGATGATCCTGTTGGGCGGAGTGGGAACGAACGGCATGTTCCACGCCGGGGGGCGAGCTCCCCAGTCCGCACAGGAGTAGAACGTCGGCTGCCCGACGCGGTGGGACTGCTCGGCGGCAACGGGAGCGGCCAGTACCGGGACGGTGGCCGCCGCCGCGACGCCGGTGATTCCGCCGAGTACGGCGCGCCGGGACAGCTTGGGCTTTTCGGGCATTGCGGTTCTCCAATCATTGACGGGATAACCGGACCGTCAGGTCCATGAACGGCGTCGCTTGTGACCGGCAGCGGACCGTTCAGGCAGTGCCTCGCGGTGTCCTCCTCGTCGCCCGGGTCTACACCGGCCACGTTTAACACCACTCATCGTGGTTACTCGAGCCCGGAAGTCGCTTTCGGATACACCGACGACGACCCGACCGGGCTTGGAGACATCCTGACAGAAAACTTCAATACATGCAAAGGTGTCGAAGTCTAGTTGCGGCGCGGAGTCTCGCTCGCCACAACACAAACCGTCCCCGCCGTCGCCTAATGGACGACCATCATCAACCATGAAGGACCCAAAAACGTAAAACCACAAAGACGTCAAGTGCGTGGTAACGCAATACCAGGCCCGTTCAGTACACGAGCCGATTGGCGCCGGCGATCACCGCGCGGTACAGGCCACCGGTCAACACTCCCGCTCGCCTCAACGCAGCCTTCGCAGCGTTCGCGCCCGGACCACCATGGACCCCTGGGCCCGGGTGCGCCGCCGCACCCGCCAAGAAAAGACGGTCCACCGGGGTGTCCGCGCGGCCAAGCCCCGGGACGGGACGGAAAATCAACTGCTGTCCGGGAGCAGACGTTCCCGCTCCCAACGCGCCACCGATCATGCTCGGGTTCTTGACCACGAACTCCTTGGGCGCCTGCACGCTACGCCCGACCACCGAACTGCCGAAGCCCGGTGCAAGCTCGGCCACCATGGCCTCCAGCCGTTCGGCATAGGCGAGAATCCGCTCATCGTCGGCAGGAAGGTCCGCAAACGACTTCGGCAGATGAGTGTACGCCCACACCGCCTGCTTCCCGGGCCGCGACCGATCCGGGTCGGCCACATTCGGCTGCCCGAACAACACGAACGGGTTCTTCGGTACCTCGTCGGCCGCCAACGACGCCGCCCACTTCGTCAACCCGGCGGTGTCACCGCCGATATGCACCGTCCCGACATCGGCGAGACGGTGGTCCTTCCACGGCATCGCCGAGCTCAATGCCCAATCGAGTTTGAGCACGGGGCGATCCAGGCGGAAGTTCTCCATATCCTCCAACAGCCGACCCGGAAGGTGGCGAGCCTCGATGAGATCTCGGTACAGCGTCGGCGCCGGCACATCGGCCAACACCGCCTTGCGTGCTCGCCATGCCCGGCCATCGTCGGTGACCGCCCCCAGGACCGCACCGTTCCCCACAACCAGTCGCTCCACCCGGGCACCCGTCTCGACCGTTCCCCCACGTTCGGCGAGGCGAGCGGTCAACGCGTCGGTAATCGACTGTGCTCCACCCGCTGCAGCCGGAAATCCGAACTCCTGCCCGATCATGGCCAAAAGCCAGCCGTACACGCCCGAACCGGTGCCCTCCGGCGACACGTCGCTGTGAAGCGCGTTGCCCGTCAACAGAACACGAGCACCTTCACCGTCGAACAGCTCCTCCCCCAACTCTCGCACCGACAACAACAGGCGACGAACCAACCTGACCGTCTCGGCGGTGCCGAGCCTGGCCACGAGATTCACGCCCGACCTCACCGGCGGCAGCGGAGCAAAGATCGCGTTACGCAACGGCTCCGAGATGCGTTTCCACTGGCGATACAGCTCAAGCCACGCCTCACCGTCACCGGGCGCACTTCGCGCCACCGATTCCGCCGTTCCGTGGACGTCGGATTCCAGGACCGTCACGTTCTCGTGCGAGATCGCGTGGGCAAGCACCGACGGCGAATGCCGCCACGTCAAGCCGTAACGACCCAAATCGAGGTCGCGCAAGATCGGGGAAGCCGCCGCAAACGGATAAAACGAACTGCACAGATCCGATATATGTCCCGGTGCGGCGATCTCACCGCTGCGGACCGCTCCCCCCACAAACGGCGTGGCCTCAAGGACCACCACGTCCCAACCCGCATCGGCCAACAGATTCGCAGCAACCAGACCATTGTGTCCGGCTCCGATCACGACCGCGTCGGCTGTCGTCATCGATCTCACCCCTTTCGCTGCTGTTCCACCAGCATGACAGACACGACCGGCACCGCGTGTCGACAGCGGTGTGGGCGACCGGCGGGCCGCCCACACCCGTCTCACCCGATCAGGTTCGCCAGTGCCGTCGCCGACCCCGGGTGGTCGCCCACCAGGCCCGGGATTCGATCGGGCCGGTCGGCCCTCGGCGCCAGCCACCGCCCCTCGACGTCGAGAAGACGAGCAAACGCGTCGGTTGGTGCGCGGTACTCGTCCAGCAGCAGCCCGAGCTCGCCGACTTCGACGGTCGGCTCCATGGCTGCCGGTGCCTGTGACCACGGCGGTGTCCATCCGTCGATCGCGGGCAGACTGCCCGGGAACGTCCGGCCCGCCTCCCGCACCAGGATCGGTACGAGATCGCCCGCCTGTTCCTTCAACCTCGCGATCAATTTCGGAAGCCACGGCAACAGGACGTGGTCGGGCAGTCTTGCAAACGCCGAGGACAGGAGCTCAACGGTGAAGGACGTGAGCCGTGGGATCGACTCCAACGCCTGCACGAATCCGCTCAGGTAATCAGGGAACACGGCGATGGACAACGGACTGTCCAACAGTGAATCACAGTTGTCGCGCAGTTCCTCCAGCGTCAACGAACCGAGCTGGAACCGCGTGGCCCATTGCAACGCGATCTTGGCGGGAAGCTGCGGACGTGATTGCTTGACCGCGATCTCCAACTGCGACCGGTCACACCCCAGGGACAACGCCAGGCCCTCCAGTGTGACGAGGAACCCGACCATCGCACCGACCTGGCGAATGCCGGTGTCGTCATCGGAAAAGGCGATCGGCAACAGCGTGCAGTAATGCGCATACCCCGTGGTGACAAAAGATTCGCTCCACGCGGGCAACCGATCATGCCGGAGACGGTAATGGGCGAGGAGACGTCGGATGAGCCTCAGCACCTCGGGTGCGTCGTCGACGGTACGTTCTGCGGCGAGCAGTTCCACCGCGCGCGCACCGAGGTCGTCGACCAGCCGTGGGTTGTCCAGGTAGACGATCGCGTCTTCGACGGAGGCCAGTACCGTTGCCGCGGTGGCCTTCTCATTCCAGGCAACGTGACGTAGCCGCTGCTCCAGAACCTGTTCGACCGTCACCCCCACATAGCCCAGCTCGATCAGGGGCCTCATGTTACGGCCGATCGCGACGTCCCAACTCTCCTGAATAGACCGCTCGTCCAGAGTGCAGGCGCCCATGATGTTGCGGACGACGTCCGACGGCAGCAGATAGCGCAACCTCCACAGCAGACGTGACGCCTCCTCGTGCTCGGGTTGT
>DHCFJ07801__coassemble_2689_pt1 | contig 9365 bp, 5 predicted proteins | sample DHCFJ07801__metabat2_low_PE_011 | metagenome-assembled genome bin DHCFJ07801 | reverse complement strand
GAGTGCGCAACCGAGGCGCGCCGTCTCGGCAGGTACGCGTGGGCCGACGGCGGCGTTCGACACCCCCGTGACGTCGCGCTCGCGTTGGCCGCGGGCGCGTCGGCGGTCATGGTGGGATCGTGGTTCGCAGGGACGTTCGAGTCACCGGGTGATCTACAACGCGACGCTGACGGGCGACTGTACAAGGAGAACTTCGGCATGGCGTCGGCCCGGGCGGTGAAGCTGCGTACCGCAGCCGATTCGCCGTTCGAGCAGGGCCGCAAGGCGCTGTTCGAGGAGGGCATCTCCACCTCACGTATGTACCTGGATCCGGCGCGCCCCGGTGTGGAGGACGTCCTCGACTCGATCGTGGCAGGGGTACGCAGCGCATGCACCTACGCGGGCGCAGGCAATCTCGAGGAGTTCCGCGAACAGGCGGTGATCGGTGTCCAGTCGGCCGCGGGGTTCACCGAGGGCGCGCCGCTCTCCGACTGGTAGCCGCCGCGACGGCGAACTCGAAGCGCCGGTGCATCCGCCGCTCGGGTGTCCGGGGATGGCGAGCGGCGGATCAGCGTTCCTACGTGAACTCGTGCTGCATCAGTTGCCGCGCCGCTTCGGCCAGGGAACCGGAGAACGACGGGTAAATCGTGATGGTCTGGGCCAGCTGCGCGACGGTCAGGTGGTTTTCGATGGCCAGCGAGATCGGCAGGATGAGTTCACTGGCGTCGGGTGCGACCACGACACCACCGACGACCAGCCCCGAGGCGGGGCGGCAGAAGAGCTTGACGAACCCGTCGGCGTTGCCCGACATCTTCGCCCTGGCGTTGCCCTCCAGGGGGAGGGTGATGGTGCGGGCGGGTACCCGGCCGGAGTCGACGTCGGCCTGGGTTGCGCCGACGGTGGCCAGCTCCGGGTCGGTGAACACGTTCGCCGCAACGGTTTGCAGCTGCAACGGTTTGACGGCCTCACCAAGCGCGTGCCACATGGCGATGCGGCCCTGCATCGCGGCGACGGACGCCAACATGTGAACACCGGTGACGTCACCGGCCGCATAAACTCCGGGAACGCTCGTGCGGGATACCCGGTCGGTTTTGATGAATCCGTAGTCGGTCAAGGTCACCCCCACATCCGCAAGGCCGAGCCCCGCGGTGTTGGGGACCGAACCGACCGTCATCAACGCGTGAGATCCGGTCAGTCGTGTGCCGTCTGCCAGGTCGACCTTCACGCCGTCGCCTTCAGCGGCGACGCTCATGGCCCGGGCGTTGGAAATGATCGTCATGCCTCGGTCGACGAACACCGATTCGATGGCCTGCGCCGCGTCTGTGTCCTCATGTGGAAGTACGTGGTCACGCGACGAGACCAACGTGACGTCGACGCCCATCGCCAGGTATGCGGAGGCGAATTCGGCACCGGTGACACCGGAACCCACGACGATGAGCTTTTCCGGAAGCTGTTCGAGGTCGTAGACCTGCCTCCAGGTGAGGACGCGTTGACCGTCCGGGCGGGCGTCACGCAGAATGCGGGGGCTGGCGCCGGTCGCGAGCAAAACCACGTCGGCCGTGAGCTCGTAGGCTGAACCTCCCGCGGGGACCACCTGGACTCGGTGACTGAAATCACTGTTCCGACCGACAAGCTTGGCTCGACCTGTGACGTAATCGACGCCCACTTTGACCAGTTTTGTGCAGATGTCCGCCGACTGTTGCAACGCCAACATCTTCACTCGGTCGTGAACGGCGGTGGCGTCGACGGTGATGTCACCTGCTCGAACTCCCAACGCCTCCGCCCGGAGCATCGACGTGCGGGCCGTGGACGAGGCGATGAACGTCTTAGAGGGGACGCAGTCACTGATAACGCAGGCCCCACCTGCCCCGGTGTCCTCGACCAGCGTCACTTCCGCCTCGAACTGTGCCGCGACCAGGGCCGCCTCGTACCCGGCGGGCCCGCCTCCGATGATGACAATCCGCGACACGATTCGATCTCGCCCTTCCATTAGCCGACAACTACCGCACACCGATTGTCTCTCACGCTATCTTCTAAGCGTGCTGCTGTATGCCGCCTATGGTTCTAACCTCGACCCTGGACGTATGCGTGCCACCTGTCCTCGCTCTCCCATGGTGGGCACAGGTTGGCTGGAGGGTTGGCGACTCACCTTCGGTGGTCGCGAACTCGGATGGGAGTCCGTTGTCACGACGGTGGTCGAAGATCGGGACCACCGCACTTTCGTTGCGTTGTACGACGTCGAGTCCACCGACGCGGGCACGCTCGACGAGCTTGAAGGAGCCGCCGGCGGAACGTATCGCCGCCTTCACACCACCGCGGCCACGCTCAACGGTGACAAACCGGTGTGGCTGTACGTGTTGAACGGCTACGAAGGTGGACTTCCCAGCGCCTGGTACCTCACGGAGCTGGCGACCGCGGCCGAACGGGCCGGAGCACCCGAGGACTACGTTTCGGCGCTACGAAAACACCCGACCGCACCGCAGTGACGTGGTGGCCGACCCGGAGACGGGCGGCCACCACATCCGTGGTCAGCAGGTCGCCGACGCGCCGGCGGCCAACGCCGTGTGAACGAGGACCCGGACGCCGTGCGCGATCGCGCGCTCGTCCACGTCGAACTCTCCCTGGTGAATGTCCAGATGCTCGCCGGGGCGCCCCACACCCAGCCTGGCCATCGCGCCCGGCACCTGCTCCAGGTACCAGGAGAAGTCTTCACCGCCCATGCTGACGGGTGTTTCGACGACCGCCGACTCCCCGAGGGCCGCTGCAGCCGCCCCAGCGAACACGGCGGTGGCGACCCTGTCGTTGACCACCGGCGGCACACCGCGGGTGTAGATGACCTCGGCTTCGGCGCCGGTCGCCCGCACCACGTCGTTGACGATCTGGGTCACCATGTCGGGCACGGTTTTCCATGCGTCGCGGTCCAACATGCGGACAGTGCCGCGCACGCTCCCCTGCTGTGGGATCGCGTTGGCGGCGGACCCGGCGTTGATGGCGCCGAAGACGACCGCGCAGCCGGTTCGCGGGTCCAGGCGACGGTCCAGCAGAGCGGGCACGTCGACGACGACGCGAGACAGCGCGTGCACCAGGTCGGTGGTCAGATGGGGCCGCGACGTGTGGCCGCCCTTACCGGTCAGCACGACCTCCAGCATGTCCGAGGCGGCGGTCAGCGGACCGGAGCGCACCCCCACCAGTCCACACGGCAGTTTGGGGTCGCAGTGGAAGGCGTAGATCGACGAGACACCGTCGAGGGCACCGGCCCGCATCATGACGGGAGCACCCGACGGGAACCGTTCCTCGCTGGGCTGGAACACCAGTCGTACCCGGCTGGTCAACATGCCCTGTTCATGAAGCTTGACCAGGGCCATGGCGGCACCGACAAGGATGGTGGTGTGGACGTCGTGGCCACATGCGTGGCACACCCCGTCGACCGTCGAGCGGTAGGGGACCTTCTTCGGGTCGGTGAGCGGAAGAGCGTCCAAGTCGGCGCGTAGCGCCACGACCCGGTCCTCGTCTCCGTCTCCGATGTCGCACAGGACCCCGTTACCCGTCGGGATGAGCCGGGGGTTCAATCCCAGCTGACGCAGTCGGTCGGCGACGAGTTCGGCGGTGCCGTGCTCGCAACCCGACAGTTCGGGGTGTGCGTGAATGTGACGTCGCAGCTTGACGAGGTCGGGCTCGTGTTCCGCGAGCCATGCGTCGAGAATCTCCGGCAACGGATCATTCGATCCGGCCTGAGAACTCAACGAAAATGACTCGGAAATCATCGTTTCATCCGCCTTCAAATTTGCGGTCAGCGTCGGCAAGGTGGTCACTGGTCCACGGCTTTCGCGTCGAATTTGTCGTTGGGGAACGTCGGTCAGCCTAATCCCGCGATCATTACGGTGTGCAACCGACGTGGGGGGCGAACATCGGTGACCTGACGCTTACAACACCATGCGTAAGAACCGGCCGTCCACGGCTCGGCAACATCGACACCACGTCCCACACCTCCTATAACGCTTCGAGAGACGGGAGGTTACGGCTTTTCACGGTAGCCGTTGTCGAAGCCGACCGGCGTCGCAGCCCACGACGTGGACACCGAAAAATGTCACCCACGGTAATCACCATCGGCAATGCGGGCACATTCGTCATTCAGCGGTTATCGAGAATTTACATTCCCGCGAAAGCATTACCCATAATGCGTAATCGATGACGCACTCCCGGTGCGCTTTGCGAATTTCGGTGACTTTACGTCACCGGATCACCCGTTCGTCGTCGGTGCGTCCGATCGAGGCGACGCCCGGAAACGATCGGGCCTCGCTCCACGCGGTCAAGCCGGGAGCGATGTCACGCCGGTCCACGCGTCCCGACGTCAGAACGACTCCGGCGGGCGGTACGACCCCCACACCTCGCGAAGAGCGTCGCTGACCTCTCCGACCGTGGCCATCGCGGCCAGAGCCCGCTTGGCGGGATACAGGACGTTGTCGTTGCCCCGGGCGGCTTCGGCGACGGCGGCGAGTGCGGACAAGACCTCGGCCTCATCCCGTTCGTCACGCAAACGGTCGAGACGCTCCTTCTGTGCCGCCTCGATATCGGGGTCGACCCGCAGCGGCTCATACGGTTCCTCCGTCTCGGCGACGTAGCGGTTCACTCCCACCACTACGCGCTCACCGGAATCGATCTCCTGAGCGTTCGAGTACGCCGACGCCTCGATCTCGCTCTTTTGAAAACCCGCTTCGATCGCGCGAACGGACGAGCCGTGGTCGAACACCCGCTCGATCAACGACTGTGCGGCGGCCTCGACCTCGTCGGTCAAAGACTCCATCAGATAGGAGCCTGCGAAAGGGTCCACCGTCGCGGTCACGTCGGTTTCGTAGGCCAGTACCTGTTGCGTGCGCAACGCAAGCCGGGCGGCCTTCTCCGTGGGCAGCGCGATCGCCTCGTCGTAACCGTTGGTGTGCAGCGACTGGGTGCCACCCAGGACGGCGCCCAGGCCCTGAACCGCAACCCGGACGAGGTTGACCTCCGGCTGCTGCGCCGTCAACTGGACGCCCGCAGTCTGCGTGTGGAACCGCAGCATTTGGGACTTGGGATTTTCAGCGCCGAACTCTTCACGCATCACCCGCGCCCAGATGCGCCTCGCCGCACGGAACTTCGCGATCTCCTCCAGGAGCGTGGTTCGCGCGACGAAGAAGAACGACAGCCGGGGCGCGAACTCGTCGACGTCGAGGCCGGACTCCACCGCCGTACGGACGTATTCGATGCCGTTGGCCAGAGTGAATCCGATCTCCTGCGCGGGCGTGGCACCGGCCTCGGCCATGTGGTAGCCGGAGATGGAGATCGTGTTCCACTTCGGGATCTCGTTGCGGCAGTAGGCAAAAGTGTCTGCCACCAGGCGCAGTGACGGCTCCGGAGGGAAAATGTAGGTCCCCCGCGCTATGTATTCCTTGAGGATGTCGTTTTGAATCGTGCCGGTCAACGCCGACGGCGCCACACCCTGTTCCTCGGCCACGAGTTGGTACAGCAGCAACAGCAACGCGGCGGGAGCGTTGATCGTCATCGACGTCGAGACCTTGTCCAACGGAATCCCGTCGAAGAGGGTCCGCATGTCGGCCAGCGAATCGATCGCGACACCGACCTTGCCCACCTCGCCGTGCGCGATCGGGGCGTCGGAGTCGTAACCCATCTGCGTCGGCAGGTCGAAGGCGACCGACAGCCCCATGGTCCCGGCTTCCAGCAACTGGTGATACCGACGGTTCGACTCGGTGGCGGTGCCGAAACCTGCGTACTGACGCATCGTCCACGGCCGAGCCGTATACATCGTCGGGTACGGCCCGCGGGTGTAGGGATAACGACCGGGCTCCCCCACCCTGTCGGCCAGGCCCGGCGCGACGTCGGCGGGCCCGTAGACGGGCTTGACGGGGAAACCTGATTCACTATTGCGGGCGGACATGTCTTGATCCTAAAGGCTCGTGATGTCGTCCTTGATCCACCGCCTCGGCGCGGCCGTCGGTGACACGAACACGTCGCGACAGATAACGGTTCCCCAACGGATCGGGTACGCAGCCGATCGGTCACACCGCCACGGCGGCCCCGAGAGTTCCCGACCGGCGGCGCGAGCACATTCGACACGACCGACTACCGTCGTCCACACCTGCACAAACGTCGTCTATTCTCACCCGCCGGGTAGCGGATCGCGCGCGTTGAGCAAAGCGGTGACCTGAGTTCGCCACGGTGGCGATGTCAGGCCACACTGAAGACGTAAGGAGGCTTCCGTGTCTTACCCGCCCCACGGTCCGCAGGCCGACCAACCGCTGCATCATGTGCCCCCGCAGCAGTTCGCCCCCGGACCGGATGCCCCCGTGCAGCCGAGGGTCCTGGCCAGCCGCTACGAGCTGATCACACGCATCGGCGACGGCGGCCACGGCACCGTTTGGCGTGCCCACGACCGGCTTCTGCGCCGGCACGTCGCCGTCAAGGAGGTGACTCTGCCGCCGGAGCTTCCGCCGCAGGAGCGTGACCAGCTGTGCCAACGCACGCTGCGGGAGGCCCAGGTGGCCGCGAGTCTCTCGCACGCTTCGGTTGTTCGCGTCTTCGACGTCATAACCGAGGACGGGCTGCCGTGGATCGTCATGGAGTTGCTCCAGGCACGCAGCCTCGCCGACATCATCGCCTCCGACGGGCCGATGCCGCCCAGGGTGGTCGCCAAGATCGGCTTGGCGTTGACCGGCGCGTTGGAAGCCGCCCACGAAGCGGGCATCCTGCATCGCGACATCAAACCCGGCAACGTCCTGATCTCGTCCGACGGCCGCTGTGTGTTGACCGACTTCGGTGCGGCCGCCGGGTCGGCGGGCACGGGCCACACCGCCCCCGGGATGGTGCTGGGTTCGGCCCACTACATCGCTCCCGAACGCGCGGTCGGAGGCACCGCCGAGCCGGCCAGTGACGCCTTCTCACTAGGTGTGACCCTGTACGCGGCCTTGGAGGGCCGCCCACCGTTCGACCGCGGCGACACGACCGCCACCATGCATGCCGTCGTGCACGATCCGCCCGAGGCACCGCGCAACGCCGGACCGCTGTCGTCCCTGCTCGCGGGACTGCTCGAGAAGGATCCGCAGCGACGCTTCAGCTTGGCGCACACCCGGAACACGTTGACGGCTTTGTTGTCCGGTCCGCTCGGCGGTGACGGCGCGGTCTCGCCGACTTCGGGTGGCCCGACCTCGGGTATTCCTGCTCCACAGGGAAACTTCCCGGCCGGTCAGGCGCCGCCGCCCGCGGCGTTTTCCGCGCCGGCGGAGCCGCACCCGCCTCACGCCCCCGCCGGTTACGGTGCACCGCCTCCGCAGGACGGTTACCCCGTCGGCGAACCGCCCAAGGCCAAAAAGGAGAAGGCGCCCCTTCTGTTGGGAGTGGGCATCGGCGCGGTCGTCATTGCTCTGGTGGTGACGCTGGTCGTGATCCTGGGTTCCAGCGGCTCGGACGAGGAACCGCCCACCGCCAACACCGACAACAGCACCGAGGAAGAACCCACCTTCGAAACCGTCGAGTACGCAGACCCCGACGGCAAGTTCGCCGTGGAGATCCCGGCCGGGTGGGACGTCAAAAAGGTCGGTGAAACATTCGTCGACGTCATCGACCCCGAGAATGCGGACCGGTGGCTGCGGTTGAACGCACCGCCCGGCGAAGGCGACCCGAAGAAGGTACTCGAAGGCGCCGAACACGGGTTCAAGACCGACGGCCGCAACTTTGAGAAGGACACCGTCGAACGGGTCAAACTCGAAGCGACGCAAATGGCGGGAGTCGACGGGCACGAACTGGAGTACACCGGTATCCGGGCCAGTGATGGCCAACACCGTCACGCCATCTGGTTGATCATCCACACCGACGACTTCAATTATCACGTGTACCTGTCGGTGCCCGACGAATTGTACGAAGACAGCCTGCAGTATTACCTCCACGCGGTCGAAACGTACCAATTGACCGTCTGACGCCCCCGGTTTTCGCCGGGCGTCGGACGGAACGCGGCCACGCGCCGTTGGTGCTCGTGTTCCGACGGTTGTGAAAAGATCACAGCTATGTCAGACACCGTCATCACCGCTTTGGACACGTTGCGAGCTCGAACTCTGGAATGGATAACCGACGATCCGGACGCGGCGTGCCGCGACGAGCTGTACCGGTTGCTGGACGAACTGCCCGCCAGCGCCACCGAGCTCGGCGACCGGTTCGCCGGACGGCTCGTTTTCGGGACCGCCGGCCTGCGCGGTCCCGTCCGCGCCGGCCCCAATGGCATGAACCGGGCGGTGGTTCGTGCGGCTGCGGCGGGCTTGACGTCGTGGCTGGACTCCTCCGATGCGCAAGGTCCGGTCGTCATCGGTTACGACGCCCGCAACGGTTCGACCGAGTTCGCCGCCGAGACCGCGATGGTGGTCACCGGTTCCGGGAGAGAGGCGCTCATGTTGCCGGGGCCGTTGCCGACCCCGGTGCTGGCTTTCGCGGTCAGGCATCTGGGTGCGGTGGCTGGGGTGATGGTGACCGCGAGCCACAACCCGCCCGCCGACAACGGGTACAAGGTGTACCTCGGTGGTGAGCTGGCGGGCGCCGAAGGAGACGGGGCCCAGATCGTGTCTCCCGTGGATGCTCAGATCGAAAGCGCCATCGAAAATCTCGGATCACTGTCCGAGATCCCGCTGGGCGGCACCGGCACGGTGCTCGACGAGTCCATCGTGGCGGAATATCTGGCCGCCGTGACGTCCGTGGTCGACCGCGACGACCCGAAGGACCTGGCAACGGTCGCCACCCCCATGCACGGGGTCGGTGGCAGGACACTGGTGGAGGCGATGACCCGCGCCGGTTTCAGTGCCCCCGCGCTCGTGGAAGAACAGGCCGAGCCGGACCCGTTGTTTCCAACCGTTGCGTTCCCCAACCCGGAAGAACCCGGCGCCATGGACCGACTGCTCGCCTTGGCCGAGGAACGTGGTGCCGATCTGGCGATCGCATTGGACCCCGATGCCGACCGGTGCGCGGTGGCCGTCCCCGACACCGACGGATGGCGGGCCCTGTCGGGAGACGAGTTGGGTATTCTCCTTGCCGACCATCTGATTCGTAAGGATCGCGGCGGGGTGTACGCCACCACGATCGTGTCGTCGTCGATGTTGCGTGCGGTCTGTGAGGCACGGGGCGTGCCGTACCGGGAGACGCTGACCGGCTTCAAGTGGATCGTTCGCGCGGCCGAGGATTTGGCGTTCGGGTACGAGGAGGCCATCGGCTACTGTGTCGCACCGCAGTACGTCCGGGACAAGGACGGTATCTCCGCCGCACTGTTGACGTGTGAAATCGCCGCCGGCCAGCGCGCGGCGATGGTGGGCCTGCCCGACCGGTTGGATGAGCTGGCGCGGGAGTTCGGTGTT
>DHCFJ07801__coassemble_2684_pt1 | contig 9400 bp, 6 predicted proteins | sample DHCFJ07801__metabat2_low_PE_011 | metagenome-assembled genome bin DHCFJ07801 | reverse complement strand
GGGTACCGCCGGATTGACCCATGCCGGTACCTGCGAGCCGATCGATCACAGCCCCGGCGGTATGAAGGGCGATTTCGACACCGACCTTGCGGCCTGTGGTGCCTACAAGGTGTTTTTCGGCGAGCCTGCGGCCGATCTACCCGAATCCGGAAAGATCGCCGGTGGGGAGGCCACGTGGTTGTTGACCGCGGTGAAAGAACCCGCATTGGGCGCGGTGGAATACCGACCCGCCGAGCCCCACTCGGTGGCCGGTGACCTGTTGGTGACGGTGACCGACCATCAGGGTGTCATCACCGTCGAACTGGACCTCAACGGAAACGGAAAGTTCGGTGACGAGGCCGATCGATCGATCTCTGTCGGGGTGACCGAGGTCGGAACCGGACAGATCGCGGTCCCGTGGGACGGTTTGACAGGCGAGGAGAAGAAGGTACGCAACGGGCGTAACTTCGATGTGCGCGCCACCATCGACCGGGTAGGGACCATTTACTTCGTCAACTCCGATGTCGAGGGACGGTCCGGCGGGATCGAGGTCGAATACCTGAACGGGCCGGACGCGGGTGAACGGACCCTGTACTGGGACGACGCTCCCGACCCGACGAGGGAGAACGCGGCCGATCAATCGGGAAAGACCGATTCGCTGGGCGGTGCGCGTAGCTGGGATTTCGGCGCCAACTCCTGGGGAAGTGACCGAAGAATTCAGGAGTGGGCGTTCGCCGGGGTCGATATCACCACCGACACCGCTTCGTTCGTGACACCGCCGCGTGAACCGAACGACTCCGCTGAGGTGGTGGCGGGGGCATGGTGGCACGGCCCGTTCGCCTGGGTCGCCGGAATCGGTGTGTTCACATCGATCGTTGGTTTGGGGCTTTTGTTGTACTTGTCGCGCCGCTCGAGTGACCGAGACGTCGATGACAAGAGCCAGCTGTTGGGTCTGCCGTAGAAGGTATCCGTAGGGCGCGGCATACCGCGCCCTACGGACGGTTCACACCTTTTCGGGTGGTGTGTTACCTGCGGCGACGATGGCGCGCCGCATCGGAACGGCCAGGAGCAGGACGAAGCCCACTGCGAAGAAGATGATCAAAGAGATGATGGCGATCCGGTAGCTACCGGTGAGGTCGTAGGCGAGGCCGAAGAGCAACGGGCCCAGCCAGCTGGTGCCCTTGTCGGATATCTCGTAGAGACCGAAGTACTCGCCTTCCTTACCCTTCGGGATGAGCTGACTGAACAGGGAGCGGCTCAGCGCCTGCGAACCGCCGAGAACCAACCCGATTCCGGCCCCCAGCGCCAGGAAGACGGGGAAGTTCCCGGCCGGCACGAAATAGGCCACGCATACGATGCCGACCCACGCCACCAGGCTTCCCAGGACGGTGTTCTTGGCTCCGTACCGGTTGGCCATCCAGCCCAGGAGCAGCGCCCCGCCGAACGCGAGGATCTGCACCATGAGAATGACCGGCATGAGCTGGGTCAGTTCGAATCCGAGTTCTTCGGCGCCGTACAGTCCCGCCAACGCGATGACCGTTTGAATACCGTCGTTGTAGATGAGGAAGGCGACGAGGAAGAGCAGCGTCAGCGGATATGCCTTCAACCCGCGCAGCGTGCGGAAGAACTGTTTGAAGCCGTCGGTGAAGACGGAGCCCTCCGGGCTCCCCTCATAAGGGTCACGGTTGCGCAGCCACAACATCGTGAACGTGGTGAAGCCGGCCCACCACAGCCCGGCCGACACCAGACTCCATCGAGCGATCTCGGCCTGATTCTCGGCTCCACCCATGAGAAGCGCGATCAGGTTGAACAGGAACAGCAGCCCGCCGCCGAGATAACCCATGGCCCAGCCGCGGCTCGATACCTTGTCGCGGTCCTTTTCGACGGCGATCTGCGGCAGGAACGAGTTGTACACAACGACGCTGGCTCCCAGCGACACGTTTGCGATGAGGAACAGCCACGCTCCGAGCTCGTAGCGTTCGCCGGTGAGGAAGACCAGTCCGGTGGTCGCGGCGGCACCGATGTAGGCGAGGACGCCCAGCAGTTGCTTCTTGTATGGGGTGCGGTCGGCAATGGCACCGGTGATGGGCAGCACCAGCACCTGCAGAATGACGGACAATGCGGTGACGTACGGCCAGAGGGAACCGGCTTTGAAGGACAACAGGCCGCCCATGACGGAGATGTAGCCGTCGGAGTCGGCGCCGTTGTTGGCGATCCCGGTCAGATAGGGCCCGAGAAAGGCGGTGACGACCGTGGTGGCGAAGGCGGAGTTCGCCCAGTCGTACATGTACCAGCCGGCGCGTTCCTTTTTCGAGCTGACATCGGGCGTAGGTTGGGCGGATTCGTTGATGACCAAGTGACTCGGGCTTTCACAGTCAGGCGGGCCAATGGCCACGCGAACGATAGACGTCAGCAAGTGTGTCGATCTGGTCGGTCATGATGCCGTCAACACCCAGATCAAGCAACTCAGTCATCATGCCCGCATCATCGATCGTCCAGACATGGACCGGAAGGTCGATTTGATGGGCGTGTTGGATGAACTTTTCGTCAACGACACGCAGTCGGCCCTTGAACACCGGGACCTGGACTGCGGCGGCCCGGTGGACGTAACCCAGGTTCGTCGACCATGGTCGGAACCGGGAGGCGAGCCACAGCCGGGTGACCTCGTGTCGGCCCATGCCTGTGGCCAACCGAGGACTGGACGCCTCCCGAATGATCTTCAATCGCGCATCGCTGAACGAGGAGACCAGAACTCGATCGACGGCACGGGTCGCCGACAGAGCCTCCAGTGTGGGGAGGACGGCCGCATCGGTTTTCGTGTCGATGTTGAAACGCGTCGTCGGCCAGGCCGCCAGCACCTCGTCGAGTCGGGGGATCAGCGGCTCACCGCGGTGACGGATGCTCTGAAGCTCGCCCCACGTCAGGGTGTCGATGCCGCGCCGGTCACCGGTCAGCCGTTCCAACGTTTCATCGTGGAACAGGACCGCAACACCGTCGGAACTGGAACGGGTGTCGGTCTCGAGGTATCGAAAACCGGCGTCGACGGCTCGCTGAAACGCCGCCGTGGTGTTTTCGTCCCCGTCGGCTGCGCCGCCGCGGTGAGCGAATCCGATCGGCCCCGAATCGTCCAGGTAGCGGTATGGGTTTCGTAGTCGGTTGTGTACAGGGTTGCGTCGAGAGGACATCTTAGAAGTATCTATCGCTCGGTGTTCGGCACATTGGTGACGGTATGCCGGAAATGTGGCGTTAGCGTGCCTGGTGCGGTTCCTCACCAACCGGACCCGGCCACTAAGGTGGGCAACCGAAGAGGGAGACTGGCATTCATGCGTGTGCTTGGCATTGACTTTGGGACGTCGAACACGGTCGCCATCCTGCGGATGGCTGACGGCCGGGTCAAGCCGTTGTTGTTCGACGGTTCACCGATGCTGCCGTCGGCGATTTACCTGTCGGCCGACGGCAGGATGCTGATCGGCCGAGACGCCGAGCGAAACGCCCGGATGGACCCCGCGCGTTTCGAACCGAACCCCAAACGTCGTATCGACGACGGATCGATCTTCCTGGGAGACCAGGAGATTCCGGTTCCACGTGCGATCGCCTACGTGTTGGAGCAGGTACTCGTCGAGGCCAAGAGGCAGCTCGGCGGGCCACCGGAGGCGGTGCGCATGACGCACCCGGCTCGTTGGGGCGAGCGTCGCCGCAATCTTGTGGTTGAGGCCGCGCGTTTGGCCGGTCTTCCCAAGCCACAACTGATTCCCGAGCCGGTTGGTGCGGCTTCGTACTTTACGAGCGTCTTGGGCACGGCCGTGCCGGTTGGGCGTGCCCTGGCGATTTACGACCTGGGTGGCGGAACCTTCGACGCGACGGTGGTGCGTCGTACGCCGGCCGGTTTCGAGGTGCTGAGCGAAGAAGGACTGCCCGATGTGGGTGGTCTGGACTTCGATCACGGCATCGTCGAACATCTCGGTAAGACCTACGGTGTTTCGCACGCCGCCATGTGGTCCCGGTTGATGAACCCGACCGACGACAAGGACCGCCGGTACCGCCGGATGTTGTACGAGGATGTTCGCGGTGCCAAGGAAATGCTGTCACGTACGGCGTCATCGGACATCCACCTCCCCGCTTTGGACGTTGACGCGCACCTGACGCGTGAGGAGTTCGAGGAGGCCGCCCGCCCGCACCTGGACCGCACCGTCGAATGCATGGAACGGGCGATCCGGGGTGCCCGGCAGGCACCCAAGGACCTGGTCGGGATTTTCCTGGTCGGCGGCTCGAGCCGAATTCCGATGGCGGCGGCCCTGATCCACAAGGGTCTGGGGGTGGCGCCTCGGACCTTTGAACAACCCGAAACGGTGGTCGTCGAAGGCGCATTGTCCATCGGCGGACCATCACGCCCGGCCGGTAACCAGCCGATGAGCGGGCAGGCACAGCGCCCGCCGGTCCGGCCTCCCGTCGGTCCACAGCAGCCCCGTCCCCCCATGGCGCCCGGGCCGCGGCCTCCCGTGATGCAACAACCGCACATCGCTCCGCGACCGGCCATGCAACCGCAGATGCCTCCGCCCCGGCCTCCGATGCAGGCACAACCGCGTCCGATGCCTCAGGCGCCGCCTCGCCCGGTGGCCCCTCAAAAGAAATGGAGCCAGGAGCCCGCGGTCGTCATGACGATCGTGGTGGCGTCCGTGCTGGTGGTGGCCTTTCTGATCCTGCTCCTCGTCTCGTTGTTCTGACGTCGACGGGTTGACACAGGGCACGGCTAACCTGAGGGCGTGGCTTCACCAACGGATACCCTGTCGTATCGCCCCGCGCCGGGCACGATCCCCGAACAGCCGGGCGTTTACCGGTTCCGGGATCGGGACGGCCGTGTCGTGTACGTCGGTAAGGCCAAAAACCTGCGGGCACGACTGAACTCGTATTTCGCCGACCCGTCGAGTCTGCATCCACGTACTCACCGCATGGTGCACACGGCGACGAGTGTCGACTGGGTGGTTCTCGACACCGAGGTCGCCGCGTTGCAGTTGGAGTTCTCCTGGATCAAGGAGTTCGATCCGCGCTTCAACGTCATGTACCGCGACGACAAGAGCTACCCGTATCTGGCGGTCACCGTGGGGGAGGAGTATCCCCGTCTGCAGGTTATGCGTGGCGACAAACGTAAAGGAGTCAAGTACTTCGGGCCTTTCTCGCACGCATGGGCGATCCGGGAAACCTTGGACCTGTTGCTGAGAGTGTTTCCGGCGCGCACCTGCGGTAAGGCCGAGTTCGTTCGGGCCCGTCGTATCGGCAGACCGTGTTTGCTGGGAGACATCGGCAAGTGCGCGGCGCCCTGCGTCGGTAGGGTCGACGCCGAGGAACACCGACGCATCGTCGACGAGTTCTGCGATTTTATGGCCGGACGAACCGACCGGTTCGTTCGTCGGTTGGAAGCTGAGATGTATCAGGCGTCGGCCGATGAGGACTTTGAGCGTGCGGCTCGTCGACGCGATGATCTCGCCGCGTTGAAACGGGCCTTGGAAAAGCAGGTTGTGGTCCTGCCGGACGGTACCGATGCCGACGTGGTCGCGTTCGCAGCAGATCAGCTGCAGGCGGCCGTAACCGTGTTCCATGTCCGTGGCGGTCGCATCCGTGGTGAACGCGGTTGGATCGTTGACCGCCCCGAGGGCGTGACCGACGGAGACCTGGTCCACGACCTGTGCACCCAGTTCTACGGCAATCAGTCCGGTACCGACGTCCCCCGCGAGGTGCTGGTACCGGCGTTGCCCGAGGACGCCGACGCCTTGGCCGCGTGGTTGTCACAGCGCCGAGGCACAAGGGTGGATCTGCGGGTGCCCCGCCGCGGCGACAAGCGTGCCCTGGCAGCCACCGTCGAACGCAACGCGGAGCAGGCCCTCGCCCGGCACAAGCTGCGAAGGGCCGGGGATCTGACGGCCCGCGGTAAGGCGTTGGAGGAGTTGGCCGAGGCACTGGAACTCCCGACACCTCCTTTGCGGATCGAGTGTTTCGACGTGTCGCAGATTCACGGTAGTGACGTTGTGGCCGGGATGGTCGTGTTCGAGGACGGTCTCCCCCGGAAGTCCGAGTACCGACGGTTTGTTGTTCGTGGCGAGCGAACCGACGACCTGGGCGCGATGCGCGAAGTGTTGACACGGCGATTGAGCAGGATCGACGAATCGTCGGAGGCGGTCGATACCGATGGTAAGGCCAAGCGGTTCGCCTATCCGCCGCAACTGTTGGTCGTCGACGGCGGCGCGCCGCAGGTTGCCGTTGCCGACGAAGTGCTTCAAAGCCTCGGGATCGACACGGTGAACGTGTGCGGTTTGGCTAAGCGGCTGGAAGAGGTGTGGCTGGCCGGCGAAGACTATCCGGTGATTCTTCCGAGAACGTCCGAGGCGTTGTATCTCCTGCAACGTGTGCGCGACGAGGCGCACCGGTTCGCCATATCCCTCCATCGTCGGCGGCGAGGAAAGAAGATGACCGCGTCGGAATTGGACGGCATCGCCGGACTGGGGCCGGCTCGAAAGAAGGCGCTTCTCAAGCATTTCGGCTCGGTGAAACGTATTCGACAGGCCGACATCGACGAGATCAAGGCGGTTCCGGGTATCGGTGATCAGTTGGCGGAAACGGTCGCGAGGTCGCTTCGCGGCACCGGCGGCTGAGCGACGTCGGCGGCCGTCGACACGTCCGGCTCGTCTGGTTGCCGTCGGCGGGGTCGACACATGCATACTTTGCGCATGCCTGATCGAATATCTGAAGCCCCAGCATCTCGAGCCGAACTTGATCTGGTCATCGTCACCGGCGCTTCCGGGGGAGGCCGCAGCACCGTGGCCAAGGCGCTGGAGAACGTCGGGTACTACGTCGTCGACAACCTGCCCGAGTCGCTGATGGTGACGATGGCCGAGTTGGCCTATGAATCGGGTAAGGCGACGCGCCGGACCGCGATGGTCTTGGACGTCAGGTCACACGCCTTTACCGCCGACCTGGTGGGCGCGGTGGATGATCTGAAGGAACGTGGGTTCAAGCCGAAGGTCGTTTTCGTCGACGCCGACGAGGACATCCTGGTGCGGAGGTTTGAAAAGGTCCGTCGTGCCCACCCATTGCAGGGTTCGGGTCGCATCCTCGACGGTATCGCCGCGGAACGGGAACTGTTGGCGGCGGCTCGTGAAACCGCGGATGCACTGATCGACACCAGTCACCTCAACGAGAACCAGTTGCGTGCCCGGGTGGAGGAACTGTTCGCGCCGGCCGACGCGCGAAAGCTTCGCGTAACGACTTTGTCGTTCGGATTCAAATACGGTATTCCGTTGGACGCCGACTTCGTCGCCGACGTGAGGTTTCTTCCCAACCCGTACTGGATCCCGGAGTTGCGTGATTTCACCGGTACCGACACCGATGTGAGCGAGTATGTGACGGGCCAGCCGGGTGCCAAGGATTTCATCGGTGGATACGCCGAGTTGATAGCCTCCACCGCCTCGGGATTTGAGCGTGAAGGAAAGCGGTATGTGACGGTCGCGGTGGGGTGCACCGGCGGTAAGCATCGCAGCGTTGCCATCGCCGAGGCGTTGGCGCAAGCGTTGCGCGACAATGGATTGTCCGCTTATCCGCACCATCGAGACATGGGGCTTGAGTGAGTTGCCGAATCGTTGCGTTCGGTGGCGGCAAAGGGCTTGCCGCTTCGCTTCGCGCACTGCGTACATTGGATGCCGACGTGACCGCCGTTGTCACGGTGGCCGATGACGGGGGTTCGTCGGGGAGGTTGAGACGGACCCGTCCGCTGGTGCCCCCGGGCGACCTGCGCAAGGCGCTGATCGCACTGTCGGACGCCGACGATGTTCTGCGCGATCTTTTCGGTTACCGGTTTTCCGGCACAGACGAGTTGGCCGGTCATTCGGTGGGGAACCTGGTGTTGGCGGGGCTCATGGAGACCCTGGACGACCCGGTGGCGGCCCTGGACGCCGCCGCGGTGTTGCTTCGGGCCCGTGGGCGGGTGTTGCCGATGTGCACCATGCCGCTGGACATCGAAGCCGACGTCGACGTCGACGGCACCACGACCGTCGTCAAAGGCCAGCACCATGTCGCCGTGAGCGACGGAACCGTACGGGCGGTGCGGTTGGTGCCCGAGGATCCGGTGGTGTGTCCCGAAGTCCTGACCGAGGTCGCACGGGCCGATTGGCTGTTGTTCGGTCCCGGCTCCTGGTACACGAGCGTGATCCCGCACCTTCTCATACCGAAACTTCAAGACGCGTTCAACGCTAGCAACGCCCGACGCATCGTGATTCTCAATCTCTCCGACGAGAACGAAACATCCGGACTGTCGTCGGCCGATCACCTTGCGGCGTTTCGTAGTTATGCGCCGGGATTGGCCGTTGACGTCGTCTTGGCGGACACCCAGGCGACCGGGGATCCCGCGCCGCTTCGACGTGCGGCACAATCGTTGGGGGCGCGGTTGCTGTTGGCGGGGGTCGCCGAGTCGAGTTCGTCGGCTCGGCACGATCCGGTTGCCTTGGCTGCCGCATTGACGACGGTGATTCAGTAGAACGAGGTGGGGAACACGCATGGCGATGACCGCAGCGGTGAAGGACGAGCTAAGCCGTGTCGAGGTGACCAAACCGTGTTGCCGGCGTTCGGAGATGAGCGCATTGTTCCGGTTTTCCGGGGGGCTTCACCTGGTCGGTGGTGTACTCGTCGTGGAAGCGGAGTTGGACGCGGGAAGTGTCGCACGTAGGCTGCGCACGGCCATCAACGAGGCATACGGGTATGGCAGTGAGATGCAGGTTCTCACCGCGGGTGGACTCCGCAGACAGACGCACTACGTGTTGCGTGTCATCAGCGACGGTGAGGCCCTGGCCCGGCAGACCGGTCTGTTGGACGCTCGTGGCCGTCCGGTGAGAGGGCTGCCCTCACACGTTGTCGCCGGCAATCTCTGTTGTGCTGAAGCCGCTTGGCGGGGCGCGTTCCTTGCGCACGGTTCACTGACCGAACCCGGGCGTTCCAGTTCGATGGAGATCACGTGTCCGGGACCGGAGGCGGCCCTGGCGCTGGTGGGCTCCGCGCGACGGCTCGGCATTACCGCGAAGGCGCGAGATGCGCGTGGTGTCGACCGGGTCGTCATCCGCGACGGTGACGCGATCGGTGAGATGTTGACGCGACTGGGGGCCCACACCGGGGTGTTGGCATGGGAGGAACGTCGGGTTCGGCGTGAGGTACGTGCCACCGCCAACCGACTCGCGAACTTCGACGACGCCAACCTGCGAAGGTCGGCCCGAGCCGCCGTCGCCGCGGCGGCCAAGGTCACTCGTGCCCTGGAAATTCTTGGTGACGAGGTCCCCGAACACCTGGCCGAGGCAGGGCGCCTGCGGTTGGCCAATCGGCAGGCGTCGCTGGAAGGGCTCGGGGCGATGGCCGATCCTCCGTTGACCAAGGACGCGATCGC
>DHCFJ07801__coassemble_2668_pt1 | contig 9470 bp, 9 predicted proteins | sample DHCFJ07801__metabat2_low_PE_011 | metagenome-assembled genome bin DHCFJ07801 | reverse complement strand
TTCTCCCGACACTTCACGCAATAGCCGTTGTATTCCGCCATTAAGGCCCCCCTCGTTCGTTCAGGCGTGGTAGTGCCACGCACCTGGCGCACAGAATGCCATGAATACGACGTATCGGACGCCTGGCGCGCCGCATAGTGCACGCTCGGTCACGCCTGGACTAACGCTGCGGACCACCCGAGGACGCGGGGTCGAACACGGTATTCACCCAATGGTGCGTATTACGCGAGCGTCGGGCGGGAGCGAATTCGTCGGCGCGTGGCACGATGGAGTCGTGACCGACATTCCACGCGGCACCGTTTCGCGCACTGTTCGCTTGGCCAGCCTCCCCCTCGGCTTCGCGGGTCGGGCAGCACTCGGGCTCGGCAAGAAGGTGACGGGCCTGGCCACGGACGTGGTCAGCGACAAGGTGCAACAACGCACCGCCGAACAGCTCTTCAGCGTTTTGGGGCAGCTCAAAGGCGGCGCGATGAAGCTCGGCCAGGCACTGTCGGTGTTCGAGGCGGCACTGCCGGAACACCTTGCCGCCCCATACCGTGCCGCATTGACGCGACTGCAGGACGCGGCACCACCGCTGCCCGCGGCCTCGGTCCACCGAGTGCTGGCGGCCGAGCTCGGCGAGAACTGGCGTGAACAGTTCAGCGAGTTCAACGACACCCCCGCCGCCTCGGCCAGCATCGGACAGGTGCACAAGGCCGTGTGGAAGGACGGACGAGAGGTCGCCGTCAAGGTCCAGTACCCCGGGGCGGGACAGGCATTGGTGTCCGATCTCAAACAGCTTGGACGCATGTCGTCGCTGTTCCGAGTCCTCCAGCCCGGTATCGACATCCGCCCCCTGATCGAGGAACTGCGTGACCGCGTCGTCGAAGAACTCGACTACCAACTTGAAGCGGAGTCCCAACGCGCTTTCGCCGAGGCATACGCCGGCGACCCCGAGATCCTGGTGCCACACGTCGTCGCCGCCGCCGACAAGGTCATCGTCACCGAATGGGCGGAGGGCACGCCACTGGCGCACATCATCGCCGATGGAACCCAGGACGAACGGGACAGGGCGGGACACCTGATGTCCACCCTGCATTTCTCGGGCCCCCAACGCGCAGGCATGCTGCACGCCGACCCGCATCCGGGCAACTTTCGCATCAGCGACGACGGACGGCTCGTCGTCCTGGACTTCGGCGCGGTGGCGCGGCTCCCCGACGGTCTCCCCGCGCCCATCGGCGCTCTGGTGACGCTCGCGCTCAAGGGCGAAGCGGAGCAGGTCCTCGAAGGTCTCCGCGGAGAAGGTTTCATCCCCGACAACGGTGACGTCGACGCCCAGGAGGTCCTGGACTTCCTGCTACCCATGCTCGCCCCGATCGCGAAAGACGAATTCCAGTTCAGCCGAGAATGGCTACGCGCCGAGGCCACCCGCATCGCCAACCCCAAAGGGCCGGCCTACAAGCTGAGCAAACAACTCAACCTGCCACCGTCCTACCTGCTCATTCATCGCGTCACCATGGGTTCGATCGGCGTGTTGTGTCAGCTGGAGGCGCAGGCCTCCTGGCGCGACGTTCTGCTCGACTGGCTGCCCGGTTTTGAGGCCGAGTAACGCCTGCTCGGTGGCGGGAAGCCTTATCGGTGCCTCCTCTGACGCGGGACCCTATGTCCGGCTTTCGCCGGTTCGGCCTCCCCTCGGGGTTGGTCGGCGCGCCCGTAGGAAACCGACCCGGCCCCTCACAACGACAACAGCGGACGACAACGGCCAGGCCATCGGCCGGTGCCGTCCCCGATAGATGACGGCACTCGCCCTTTCGCCTTGTCTTCATCGTCTTGTCGCGCCGAATTCGAGGAGACGCCTCGCAGCATTGTCGACGGTTGTGCGCGCAACAACCGGCATCCGCCGGGTTTGTCCACCGTGCGACGTGTCCGCCCGAGCGGAGCTCGCGACGAATCGAAGACGGCTTCAAACAGCCGGTCGGGCCGCCCGGGCGGCCCGACCGATGTATCGCGTCAGTACCGGCCCCGCTCGGCACGGCGGGTGGAGATGATGATCTGGCGGGCGCTTCTGCGCCTGTGCCGGTGCTCTCCGCGCCATATCTCACGCATTCGTGCACGCGCAAGGGCTTCGTGGATGAGATTCATTCGCTTGGATCCGTTCATGGTGAGCTGCTTGATGATTGTGGCGACGTGTGTGTCGTTGTCGGCGACTGGAATCACGCTGGCAATTCCGTGAGGAGCATCGTGGCGGTACATCAGGCCGCCCCCAGAGCAGCCATGGCACCGGCCGTGCGCTCGGCGAGCGCAGCCTGCGCCGCGGCCTCGATCTGAGCCGCGTCCTTCCGGGGACGACCCCGCGGACGCTTGCGGGCCACCACAGCACCCGCCTCGAATATCTCGCCGCCCCATACTCCCCAGGGCTCTTCGCGATCGATGGCGCCAGCCAAGCATTCAATCTTGACAGGACAGTCCACACACAGCGATTTCGCGTATTCCAGTTCGGTGGGCGTGTCCGCAAACCACAGGTCCGCGTCGTACTCCCGGCAGGGAAGGTCCCTGCCTTTTTCAATGGCCTGCTCGCGCAGACCCGGGCCGAGGGTCAACACCTCGGACTCCTCTCTTTCGATTCCTGTTTCACCGACGCGGCGGCACCGCGTCGGGCTGGTCGTGTCGGGTGATCGGTCGTCATGAGCACATAAAAAAGGCCGCGATCCCGGTGGTCGGGTTCGCGGCCTCGAAGTCGAGCCGGTGGGCATATGCCCTTATACCGGTCTCCCTCGAGGCGGAATCCCGCCCACGATGGCTGCCAGATCGCCCGACGGCATATCGGAACGACGCTTGGCAGCGCCAACGGCGGTAACCTCGGTGCACTTGTGTCCACGAGCAACACCAGCGAGGCCGCCCTGACGGGCGCCATCGGTCTGGTAGCCGGCAGCGGACACACTGCTCCCCTGAACTGCAGAATTAGACGAGAGCAACGGGTTCACCACGGAGATGACCCGGGTGTCTTCAAACAGTCCGATACCCATGTGTTCCGGAGAGCACTGAGGCAGCACGAATCCGCGCTGTTTCGTCTCAACTGTTGCTATAACCACTGTGGCCACCTCCTTAAAGGTCTCTCGTCATCGATGTCATCGTGACGGCGATAGTCAGGCTATGTCGACGCCTGAAGCATCCGCAACCGAATTAACGGCGAGTTTGGAACTTTTTCTTAATATCGACCGTTCGTATGAACATTGTGCAACCGAATAGACGATAAATCCCTGTTCGCAGGCGTTTCGACTTCTTCGCCCGCCACTATCGCCAACACGTCCGTGCCGTAAGTCTCCAGTTTACGCTTCCCGATCCCCGGGATCGCCACGAGCTCGGAGACGTTTTGTGGAACCTGCTCGGCTATCGCGATCAGTGTGACGTCGGTAAATACGACGTAGGCCGGGACGCCGGCTGCCGCGGCCGTCTCCTTGCGCCACTGCCTCAGCCGTTCGAACAGGCCCTCGTCCATCGTTGACGGGCAGTCCTCGCACCGGCCCAGTTTGCGTGATCGCCCGTCGGTCAACGACGTACCGCACTGCCTACACAGGACCGGGCCGGCCGACCGGCGTTTCGACTTCGGCTTCGGTTTCCCTTCGGACGTCACCGGCGCGCCGAACCCGTGCCCGACCAGGAAGGACGTTGCCTCCCGGTTACGCCCCGACCCCGAACGGGTCAACGCGTACGAGAGGAAAAGACGCGTCTTGGCGCGGGTGATTCCGACGTACAACAGGCGTCGCTCCTCCTCCAGTCGCGCATCGGTACGTGCTCGACTGGTGGGCAGAGTCCCCTCGGCCAACCCCACCAGAAATACCGCGTCCCACTCCAGGCCTTTGGCCGAGTGAAGCGAGGCCAGAGTAACGCCCTCGATCGTCGGTGCATGTTGTGCGGCGGCCCGCCGTCCGAGCTCGGCCACGAATTCCTCGAGACTTGAGTCCTCGTGTTCGTGAGCCAACCGCACCAATGCGGCAACCGCCTCATGCCGTTCTCGGGCGGCGCTGCCCTCGGGAAGGTCGTGCGGTCGCCAACCGACCGCCTCCAACGCGGTGACAACCGTGGAGGCCAGTGGCTCGGTACCGGTGTCGGTGTGAATCGCCTGGCGCATCGCGACGATCGCGGCGCGTACCTCGGCCCGTTGGAAAAACCGTTCGGCTCCCGACACCACCGTGGCTATACCCGCCTCGGCCATGGCCGTCTCGTACGCCTCCGACTGAGCGTTGGTGCGATACAGGACCGCGATCTCCCTGGCCGGCATTCCTTGGGCCAACAAGGTCGCGCAACGGTCCGCCACGGCGTTGGCCTCGGCGATCTCGTCGGGATAGGTATCAAAACGCGGCTCCGGCCCGGGCGGACGTTGCCCCACCAGCTCCAACCGCAACGCCGCCTCTGCGCTACGCGCCTGGCCGATGACCCCGTTGGCCAGGGACACCACCTGCGGCGTGGAGCGATAGTCGCGCACCAGACGCACCACCCGGGCGTCGGGGAAACGGCGCGTGAACCCGATGAGGTAATTCGACGTGGCGCCGTTGAACGAGTAAATCGTCTGACTCGCGTCACCGACGACGGTCAGGTCGTCCCGGTCTCCCAGCCAGGCGTCGAGAAGTCGTTGCTGCAGCGGGTTGACGTCCTGGTACTCGTCCACGACGAAGAGTCGGTACTGGGCACGAATCTGGTCGGCGACGTCGGGGTGCTCCTCCAATGCCGCCGCCGTGCGTCCCAGGAGGTCGGCGAAGTCCATGACACCGGCTCGTTCCTTCGCCTCGATGTAGGCGGCATAGGCCTTGGCGACGTCGGCGGTGTCCATCGGCGGTATCCGGTCGATCTTGGCAACCGCAGCCGGGTATTCGTCCGGACTGATCCGCATCGCCTGCGCCCAATCGAGTTCGGCGGCGAGATCTCGGTTCTTGGTCTTGTCCATCCGGCGCAGTCCCGCCCGTGCCGCTGCGATACTGACGAACTTCCACGTCGTGTCCAGCAGCTCCGGGAGGTCTCCCCGGTACAGACGCGGCGCGAAAAATCTCAGCTGTCGCAGTGCCGCGGCGTGGAAAGTACGGGCGTTGACACCCGTCACTCCCAGACCGCGCAGGCGGTCGCGTAGTTCTCCGGCGGCGCGGGAGGTGAAGGTGACGGCCATGACGTGCTGGCCACGGAGGTCTCCGCGCCGCACGCGGTAGGCGATGCGGTGGGTGACGGCGCGGGTTTTTCCGGTACCGGCGCCGGCAAGGATGCATACCGGTCCGGCGTCGGCCGACACCGCGGCGGCCTGCTCCTCGTCCAGGCCGGCCAGGATCGTGCGCAAGGCTTCGGACGTCATGGTGGTTCATGCTCTCATCGCCCTGCGACACGTTTCCCCCGCACTCGACGTCATCGCCGACCGGAGGCGGAATCTTCCCGTCGTGGCCGCTGTTAACGTTGATGACCGTTCCACTTCATTTGAGAGGATCCCCTCATGATCACGATGTATTCGACACCGTGGTGCGGATACTGCCGCCGGCTCCAGAGTCAGATGGATCGCGAGGGCATCGAGTACGAAGTCGTCGACATCGAAAAAAATCCGGACTCGGCCGAGTTCGTGATGAGCGTCAACGGCGGGAACCAGACCGTGCCGACCGTGAAGTTCCCCGATGGGTCCGCGTTGACCAACCCGACGATCGTCCAGGTCAAGCAGAAGCTGGCCACGGCCTGATGTTGCTTGCGGCGCATCGGTTCACCACGGCGGCCTAACCGTTGAGGACCTTGGTGTAGCGATGCGCCGGTATCACCGTCGTTCCCGTGCCGACCTGAGCCGTGTAGTCGAACGGGCCCTTGTCCGTCCAACCGCATCGCCGGTAGAAGCGTCGTGCACGTTCGTTTCCGGGCACGACCGCGAGCCAGGCGATGTCGTGTCCGGACTTTCCGACTTGTGCTTCCGCTGCGGAGAGCAGCCGCGGCGACACGTCGGTGCCGCGGTGGGGCCGACCCACATAAACCTGTTCGACTTCGTCGGCGACGACCATGACGAAACCGGCGACCTTTTCGCCGACGGTGATCACGAGGGTGTCGTCGACTCGGGCGGCGGCCCGCTCATGGAACGACTCAGGGGTGCGAACACGAACCAGTTCCTCGTCGACGTTGCCGAGATGTCCGTCGCGCCAGCCTTCGTACCAGATCTTTGCCACCGCGGTGACGTCGTCGGTTCTCGCGCGGCGCACCACGGTGGAATCGGGCATCCCGCGACATTATCAAAACCGTCGATATCCACTTCTCGGCGTCGGCCACCGGCCGAGCCTGTCCGGGACTCCGACATACGTGTCCACGGCGTCGAACCGGCACACAAAGCCCCCGCTCCGGGAGTGACGGCTCCGCCACCGAAACCAACGAGCCTGTGACCTAGATCGGTCACAGGCTCGTTGACTTTCACCGTTACCTCAACGTGCCGGATGTCGACGGCGTGTACGCCCGAGTCGAGGTCCGCAGGTTTCAGCCCACCAGGTTCTTCCAGGTGATCGGCCCGACAAGACCGTCCACCACCAGGGACCTGCCCCGCTGGAAGGTCCGCACACTGCCGTCGGTCCCGGGACCGAACTCTCCGTCGACGACCGTCGTGATGCCGTGGGTGTGGTTCAACTGCCGTTGGACCGCCGAGACAGCGTCCCCGTTGGCGCCCTGTGAGACGTCGACGATCAGCTCGGGCCACGTCTTCGGTCCGACGACACCGTCGACGACCAGACCGTTGGCCTCCTGGAACCGACGGACGTTGGCGTCGGTCGCCGGGCCGAAGTCGCCGTCGACGATCGTGTCGATGTCGTGTTCGTTCAACAGGTATTGGATGCTGCGCGGACGCTCTCCGGCGTGGCCGCGTTCAACGGACGGCCATTCCGCCGAGGGCGGGTCCTCACCGACCAGCGCCGCGACGTCGGCACGCAGCTGTGGGAGCCGGGCGTAGAGCTGGTCTCCGGGGCATTGAGTGGCCATGAAGTCCCGGTGACCGAAAATCTGGGAGGCGGCGATTCCGTACTGGGTGCAAATGTAGGCGCAGAACTCGACGAGACTGTCGTACAGGGCCTCGGTCGGCTGCACCGACGTGTAGGTTCCCTCGTTTTCGATGCCGATGGACTCGGCGTTTGCGGGGCTACCCGCGTGGATACCGCGCACGAAGCTCGATCCGTTGCGGATGCGCTCGAGGCTGCCCTGGCGTCCTTCGAGGACGTAACCGCCACGGCTGATGGTGAACTGCTGACCGGAGTCGTTCCACTGGTTTTCGTCCATGTGCCATCCCTGGATGGCACGGGCGATGGAGAAGGCGTCGGCCTGAGTATTGCCGACGTTGTTGGAGCTGGCCGTGTGGTGGACCACGATGTACTTCGGCCGGGTATTCATGATCTGGGAGGGCGACGACGGCGGGCGCGCACCCCACTCCGAAGCACTGTGGATTGACGGTTCGGTCACGTCGGCTTCGGCCTGACCGATACCGACCAGCATCGTCGTACCGGCTGCGGCCCCGGCCACGACCGTGCCTCGAATCAGGTTTCGGCGGGACAGGGAGTAATCGGTGGAGGGCATGAGCGGGCTCCTTGGGGTCGAGCGCGACATGAGGGGCATCTCACACACGAAGCGCCTTGGGCATGTGCGCACCGCACAATACATCGATCGATGTGAAATTTCAGTTAAGCCTTTCCGGTCGAAACCGGTCGCGAACTTAACAAATACGGGCCCCTACAGGCCCTCCTCGGCAGCGACCGTCACGACGGCACCCCACTCGCCGCCCATTCGGTCCACACCGGATCACTTCCCGTGTGCCCGATCTCCAACCTTCCGAAAATGCCTCGACCACACCGACGAAGGCGGCCGGGCGCCTGGGACGCCCGGCCGCACATCGATTGTGATTTACCAGGAGGACAAGCGGCTGGCGAACACGTAACGCTTGCCCGCGTACTCCGTCGACCCCCACAACTGCCCCTTCTGTCCCCAGTAGGACAGGTCTTCGGGGCCTATGGGGACGGCGCCGGTGTGGATGTCGGCGAGCTGACCGGGAACCCATGTCATGACATCGCCCTTGGTGGAGGAACCGTTGCTGCGGTTGAGATAGAACACACCGTCAACGGATACCGCGCCCTGCATGGATCGGATCGAGACCGTATAACTCCAATCGGCCTTGGCGTAACCGTCGGAGTCCTCGGCGATGAGGTTGCTGCTTTCATCCAGATCCCACCTGACCATGCGGGTTCCGTCACCATTGGAGTCGTACTCCGATACGAGCAGGCTGTCGGGGCTGGTGGTCCGATCCAAAGACATCTGCGAGTAACGCACCCGAGGCTCGCCCCCGGTGGTACTCGGCGTGTAATGGCCTGCCTGAGGCAGGATGTAACGGTAGTTGTGGGCCATGTATCCGCCGTCGGCCTGGCGTCCAATCGCGTTGCTGTCGCCCGTGGCGACCTGCATCAGATCGTCCATGTCGAACACTCTTACACCTGCGTAGGTGTTGGTCACGTACAGCTTGTCGCCGTACCAGACGATGCCACCGGCGTGGGCGTTGACCGCCTTGAAGTCCACTTGGGAGCCATTGCGGTACGGCTCGACCAACAGGATATGACGGTAAGCCGGGGTGGAGGTATTACTCATGTCCACGAAGCTGAGCCTCACACCGCGGTTGATACCCGAACTTCCGGTGTCGTACCAACTGGTCACCAGGGCCTCATGCCCTTCGACCGTACCGCTCGCATCGGCATCCGATGTTGATGTGATGCCCTGCGGCATCCAGTACTGCACCCCACTGTCGCCGCTGTCCCAGCAGAACGAGGCGGCTCGGTGACTGACCGGGGCGCTACATGAGCGGGCCGTCCGGTTGGCCGACTCAACCACATCGGACACCGTGACGGTGCCGAGTTCGTCACGCAGGCCGGCCAAGAGGTCGGGGTCGGTTTCGCCCAGCTGTAGACGAAGATCGGATGCGGCGTTCGGCGAGACGTCTTCGGCATAGGCGAAGTTGGAGACGACCACCCCGGACGCGACGACCGCCGCGGCGACGATCGCGACACGCAACCGCTTGAACATTTTTCCTCTGGGTTTCACAAGGCCCTCCAAAAGGTGCGGAGACAACACATTGCACCACGATAGAGGAGCATCGAAACGTTTCAATAGGCGGATACCCGAATGAAGCCGATATTAGAGACAAAACGGCCGCAGAAATCGGTAAATTGCGGACTTTTCATGGACCTGCTCCCGGCTCGAGACACCTGCGACGGCGTTCGTGCGCAGCCGATCAGCTGACACCACTCGACAGCCGACCACCCAGTCGAATCCCGACATCGGACGGGCCGGGTCCTCCGCCGGGCCGATCGTCTTCCCGTCGGACAATACGGAAACCCATCCCACGAAGCGTCGACGTGCCCGCAACCCGGGACCATCGAACAACCGCAGGTCACGAGGGAAGGCGATGCCGGAGCCCGACGGAAGGCCGACGCCACAGGCGATGTCACACAACG
>DHCFJ07801__coassemble_2664_pt1 | contig 9494 bp, 10 predicted proteins | sample DHCFJ07801__metabat2_low_PE_011 | metagenome-assembled genome bin DHCFJ07801 | reverse complement strand
CGGCTTAGCGTGCTGCAGATGGGTCATGCCGGGAACCGGTGTCTCCACATGTTGCGCCGCCTGACTGACGAGGGCGTCGATCAGGTCGATCAGGTCGGCCGCCAGACCGCGGACGTGATCACGGCAGTACATCCGCAGGTCGGTGGCTATCTGGTCGTTGCGCGAGCGTCCGGCACGTAGTTTGCCGCCCAGGGGGCCCAACTGTTCGACGAGCCCACGTTCCAATGCCGTGTGAACGTCCTCGTCGGACAACGACACCTCGAACGTTCCGTCGGCGACCCGACGACCCAGATCGGTCAAGGCCGCGGTCATGCGTTCCAATTCGGTCTCGTCGAGCAGACCGGCGCGGTGCAGTACCCGAGCGTGGGCCTTCGACGCCGCCAGGTCATACGGCGCCAGCCGCATGTCAAACGAGATACTTGCATTCAGTTCCTCAAGGGCCCGCGCCGGCCCTCCGGAGAAACGTCCGCCCCACAGTTTCGCCATGTACACCCCTGTCAAGTCACCTGTCGCGCTTCACGGAGCACGACCGTTCACATCAGTCCTGTTCGAGTGGCCCCTTCGACTTCAGCGGCCGGTCCCGCCCGGTCGTTCGGGGTCACGGCCGGCCCAGTTGAGAAGCTGTTCGCCCAATTCGGCCCCCGTCAACCCGTCCCTTGCCACGACGAGAATGGTGTCGTCGCCGGCGATGGTTCCCACAATGTCGCGCAGACCGGACTTGTCTATCACGCTGGCGAGGAACTGGGCTGCTCCCGGTGGTGTCCTCAAGACCGCGAGGTTACCGGAGTGGTCGGTGCCGGTGAGAAGCTCCTTCAACAACCTCACCAACCGGTCGGACGGCTGTGTCGCCGCCCTCAGCGGCCCTTCCCCTTCGGCGGGGAGGACGTAGGCGGCCGGGCTGGAGTCGGTGCCCCGCACCTTGACGGCTCCCAGTTCCTCCAGGTCACGCGACAAAGTCGCCTGAGTGACGCTCACACCACCGTCGGCAAGCAACTCCGCCAACTCGGTTTGCGAACGCACCGAACGAGTGCGGATGAGTTCACCGATCCGAGCGTGTCTGGCGGTCTTGGTGAGCGGCGTGTTCACTGGTTGTTCTCGCTTTCGACGAACGCGGGTCGGGCGTCCCAACCCGGAACCTCCCACGCATGGTCGGTCAGCAACCACGTCATCAGAGCCTTTTGGACGTGCAAGCGGTTCTCGGCCTGGGACAGCACCCGCGACTGAGGGCTGTCAATGACCTCGTCGGTGATCTCCTCACCTCGGTGGGCCGGTAGGCAGTGTAGGACGATCGCATGATCGGCCGCGTGTCCCATCAGGTCGCCGTTGACCTGGAAGGACGCGAGGTCGTCCAAACGGAACTGTCTGTCGAGATGCCCCATCGACACCCAGGTGTCGGTGGCGACGACGTCGGCACCCTTGACCGCACCGACCGGGTCGTCGAGCACTGTGACGCTTCCGCCCGTTTCGGCCGCGATCACTTCGGCACGTGCGACGATCGTCGGGTCGGGCTGGTATTTTGCCGGTCCGGCGACGCGGACGTGAGCGCCGGCCACGGCGCCGGCGAGCAGATACGAGTGGGCCATGTTGTTGCCCGCGTCGCCGACGTAACCGATCGTGATGCCCGCGGTGCCCCCGAACTCCTCGTCGACGGTCATGATGTCGGCAAGAAGCTGACAGGGATGGAACCCGTCGGTCAACGCGTTGATGACGGGTACGCGCGAGGCGGCGGCAAGAGCGTTGATGCGGTCGTCGCCGAATGTGCGGATGACGATGCCGTCGACATATCCGGACAGCACACGGGCCGTGTCCTCAATCGACTCGCCTCGGGCGAGCTGACTCGACTGTGCGTCGACCATGACGGGGTTGCCGCCCAGTTCGGTGATGCCGATGTTGAACGAGATCCGGGTACGTGTGGACTCCTTCTCCATGATGACCGCGACCGAATGCGGCGCCGCCGGGGTGGCGGACGCACTCGATGTCGCGTGCAGGAGTGGCCGCGCGTCGTAACGGTGGACCTTGAGGAACTTGGCCAGGTCGACGAGGTAACGCTGTTGGCGAGCGTTCACATCGTCGTCGCGCAGAAAATGCTTCACGGTCGCCCTCCCCGCGGGTATACGACGTCGGCGGCGTGCGCCAGTTCGAGGAGAAACCGATCGACGTCGGCTTCGGTGACGATCAACGGCGGAGCCACACGAACCACATCGGGGCGTACAGCGTTGGCCAGTACCCCTCTGTCACGAAGTGCCGTGACCACTGTGCCCGCGAGTTCTTCGTTCAAGACGATGCCCAGCCACAGCCCTCTACCCCGCACGCTCTGCACAAGCGGATGCCCCATCGCCGCCATGCCGTCGACCAGCCGTCGGCCCATGGTGACCGCGTTGTCCATGAGTCCGTCGTTCGCGATCGTGTCGAGCACCGCCAACGCCGCCGCCGCCGACACCGGGTTGCCCCCGAAGGTCGATCCGTGAGCGCCGGGGCCGAAGAGATCACCGACCGGGCCGAGCCCGATACAGGCGCCCATGGGCAGGCCACCGGCGAGGCCCTTGGCCATTGTGACGACGTCCGGGGTGACGTTCTCCTGTTGGTGAGCGAACCACGCGCCGGTACGACCCATCCCGGACTGGATCTCGTCGAGCACCAGCAGAGCGCCCGCGTTGTCGCAGACCGTTCTGGCCGTCGACAGATAACCGGCCGGAGGTGGTTTGACGCCGGCTTCGCCCTGAAGTGGTTCGAGGAACACGGCCGCTACGGTGTGGTCGACGGTCTCGGCCAACGCGGCGACGTCACCGTACGGCACGAACGTCACATCGACACCGAACGGCGCAAACGGTTCGCGGATCACGTCCTTGCCGGTCAAGGCCAAGGCGCCCAGGGTACGGCCGTGAAATCCGTCGGCTGCGGCCACGAACCGGGTACGTCCATCGGGTCGACCGTGGATCATGGCCAGTTTCAACGCACATTCGTTGGCTTCGGCGCCACTGTTGGTGAAGAAGACCTTTCCCGGCACGTCAAACAGCCCCAGGAGCCGCTCGGCCAGTTCGACGGCCGGTTGGTTGATGAAAAGATTGGACGTGTGCGCGATCTTGGCGACCTGGTCGCCGACCGCCGCGACCAACGCCGGATGAGCATGGCCGAGCACGCTCGTGGCTATGCCACCGATGAAGTCGAGATAGTCCTTACCGTCGACGTCGTAGACGACGGCTCCCTCGCCGTGGGTCAACGCCAGCTCCACCGTGCCGTAGTTGGGCATCAGGGCTTCGGCGAAACGTTGCCGAAGATTCATTGGGCCACCACCATTGTGCCGACTCCCTCCGAGGTAAACACTTCCAACAGGACCGAGTGCGGAACGCGACCGTCGATCACGTGCGCCTGCGGCACTCCACCGTCGACGGCCCGAAGGCACGCCTCCATTTTGGGCACCATTCCCGCCGACAGTCGGGGCAGAAGTTTGCTCAACTCGGCTCCGGTGATCCGACTTATTCTCGTCGCCGGATCCGGCCAATCGGCATAAAGCCCGTCCACGTCGGTCAATACGACAAGCTTCTGCGCACCCAATGCCGTGGCCAGCGCACCCGCCGCGGTATCGGCGTTGAGATTGTGGAGGACACCGTCGGCGTCGGGCGCCACGGTAGAGATCACCGGAATTCTTCCCGCATGCAACAGGTCCGTAATCGCGGCGGTGTTGACCGACGCCACGTCTCCGACCTGGCCGACGTCGACGGGGCTGCCGTCGATCACGGCGTGGCGACGCCGAGCAGTCAACAGGCGGGCGTCCTCTCCGGACATTCCCACGGCGAACGGGCCGTGCTCGTTGATCAGCCCGACGAGCTCACGCCCGACCTGCCCCACCAGCACCATGCGGACGACGTCCATCGATTCGGCGGTCGTCACTCGAAGTCCGCCCTTGAACTCCGACTCGATGCCGAGTTTGTCCAACATGGAGGAAATCTGGGGGCCGCCACCGTGCACCACCACCGGTTTCAGTCCGGCATACCGCAAAAAGACCATGTCCGCGGCGAACGCCGCACGTAGTTTCGGGTCCACCATCGCGTGTCCGCCGTACTTGACCACGACGAGCTTGCCGTGAAAGGTCTTCAGCCACGGCAGCGCCTCGATCAACGTTTGGGCCTTCCCCAAAGCGGTACGTACCGCAGGGGCCATTTCGTAAAAGGTCATGACGAATACGCCGAATTCTCGTGCACGTATGCGTGCGACAGGTCGTTGGTCCACACGGTCGCGTGTTGATCGCCAGCGCCCAGCGCGACGGTGATCGACACCTCGCGACCGGAGAGGTCGACCGTGGATCGGTCGGCGGCAGCGGCGCCGGATCGACAGATCCACACGTCGTTGACCGCCACATCCAGGTTGTCGGGTTCGAAAACGGCGTCGGTGGTGCCCACCGCGGCCAGGATTCTCCCCCAGTTGGGGTCCTCACCGAACAAGGCGCACTTCACGAGGTTGTTGCGCGCCACGGCCCGAGCCACGGTCACCGCATCGGCCTCGTCGGCGGCACCGGTGACCGTGATGGCAACCTCCTTGGTGGCTCCTTCGGCATCCGAGAGCAACTGCCGCGAAAGATTCATGCACGCTTCGGTCACCGCACCCGTGAAGGCCTCGGCGTCGGGAATCACGTCGGCCGCGCCCGATGCCATCAACAGGACCGTGTCGTTGGTCGACATGGCCCCATCGGAGTCGAGCCGGTCGAAGCTGACGCGGCACGCCTCCCGCAGCGCCCGATCGGCGGTCGAGGAATCGACAACGGCGTCGGTGGTGAGAACACACAGCATCGTTGCCATGCCCGGAGCAAGCATTCCGGCGCCTTTGGCGATACCGCCGACGGAGTATCCACCACCGTCGACGACGACACTCTTGGGCACCGAGTCGGTCGTCATGATCGCCTTGGCGGCGTCGGCACCGCCGTCGGGAGCCAACGACGCAACCGCGCGGTCCACTCCGGGAAGCAGGCGCTCCATCGGCAGGTGTTCACCGATGAGTCCCGTCGAACACACCGCCACCGAGGCGGCGCCGACGTCCAAGAGCACGGCAACGCGTTCGGCGGTGGCGTGGGTGTTCTGGAAACCCCGCGGCCCGGTGCACGCGTTGGCGCCACCCGAGTTCAGGATCACGGCTCGCAACGGCCCCCCTCCGGCGAGGACTTGACGGCTCCACAGGACCGGCGCCGCCTGCACCCGGTTGGAGGTGAAGACGCCTGCGGCTTCGAACCGTGGACCGTTGTTTACGACGAGGGCCACGTCCTCGCCGCCGGACTCCTTGAGACCGGCGGCGACACCGGCGGCGGTGAATCCCCCTGGCGAGGTGACGGTCACGGCGCCACCCCGTTGGCGCTCAGCCCCGACGGCTCGGGCAGCCCGAGCATCAGGTTGGCACACTGGACGACCTGTCCGGCGGCGCCCTTGCCCAGGTTGTCGATCGCGGCGGTCACGATGATCCGCTCCGCGTCGCGGTCGATCGTGGTCTGCAACAGACACGTGTTGGATCCCAGCGTCGCGCCCGTCTGCGGCCAGGAGCCTTCCGGCAACACGGTCACGAACGGCTCGTCGGCGTAGGCGGTGGACAATACGTCACGGACCTCCTCCACACCGATCCCGAGCCGGGTGGGACGGATCGTCACGGTCGCGAGGATGCCGCGCGGCATGGGAGCCAACACGGGTGTGAACGACAGAGAACGGGCGCCACTGGCCTGTTTGATCTCGGGAACGTGCTGATGCGCGCCGACCTTGTACGGGCTGAGAGATCCGGACACCTCGCTGGCGAGCAGGTGTGGTTTCGCCTGACGGCCGGCGCCGGTAGTCCCCGACGCGGCCACCACGACCACATCGTCGGGGGACCCGAGGCCGCCCGCCAGGATCGGAGCGAGAGCCAGGGTCGTGGCCACGGCATAGCAACCGGTGGCGGCCACCCGGTTCGACGCCGCCACGGCCTCGCGTTGCCCCGGCAGCTCCGGAAGTCCGTATGTCCACGCACCCGCGTGAGGGCCCGAATAGTAGTCCTCCCACGCCTGCGGATCGGTCAGACGGTGATCGGCTCCCAGGTCGACGACTTTGACCGACGACGGGAGCTGCGCCGCGATCTCGGCCGACTGTCCATGCGGGAGTGTGAGGATCACGAGGTCGGCATCGCCCAGAACATCGGGGGTGGTCGGCGTGAATTCGAGTCCGTCCAGATTCCTCAAGTGCGGGTGCACCTGGGTTACCGGCGCGCCGGCGTGGCTGTGGGCCGTTGCCGCGGCTATTTCCAATTCCGGATGTCCAGCAAGCAATCGCAGCACTTCGCCACCGGCATAACCGCTGGCGCCTGCGATCGCGACCCGATGTCCCACTCCGGACCCCTTTCGATACGTCTTCGATACGTCCGACCGGGCGGGAACGGCCCCAACCCCGACAGATGAATTACTATGCAGTTGAACGTATCATAATGCAAGGCGTGTATTCGCGCTTAGTGACGCAGCCCACCAGCGACAACGGACCCGGGACAACGGCTTTAGGGCATCCGCACCAACACGCGGCCCAGGCGGTGACGAGCCCCGGATCGACCGAAACGGCAGACCGAGCAAGCCACCGGGAACGGACCGCCTAGCCCCGGCTCCCCTCCAGGTAGTGGAGAACAGCGGCCACCCGACGATCCGACGTGTCGTCGGGTGGAAGTTCCAGCTTCGCGAAGATGGAGCGGATGTGCTTGTGAACGGCGTTTCCGGTTATGCACAATCGCGACCCGATGGCGGTGTTTCCGAGCCCTTCGGCCATGGCGGCGAGCACCTCGCGTTCCCTGGGAGTCAGAAGTTCCAACCTGTCGGATTCACGCCGTCGAGCGAACAACTGCGACACCACCTCCGGGTCGATGGCGGCGCCTCCGTCGGCGACCCGGTGCAGCGCCTCGGTGAACTCCGAAACCCGTCCCACGCGCTCCTTCAGGAGGTAACCGACGCCGCGTGCACCTGCCACCAGAAGCTCGGTCGCAAACGTCCGCTCCACGTATGCGGACAAAACCAGCACGGGCAGGCCGGGTCGGGTTTTTCGCGCCGCCACCGCGGCACGAATACCCTCATCGGTATAGGTCGGCGGCATCCGGACGTCGAGAACGGCGACATCGGGGCGGTGTTCCGCAACGGCCTCCAAAAACCGGTCGCCGTCGGCGACCGCCGCCACCACCTCCATGCCCTGTGAGTTCAGGACCAGAGTCAGCCCTTCGCGCAACAAAGTGTCGTCTTCGGCTATCACGATCCGCACGGCAACCGCACCTCCACCGTTGTCGGGCCCGAGACCGGACTGACGATACGGGTCGTTCCATCGTGACCGGCCACGCGCCGTTCGATCCCGGCCAAGCCGGTTCCGGCGTCGACCCGGGCACCGCCTCGACCGTCGTCGGTGATCCTGACGACAAGCCACTCCCCGGTGCGCCGCACCGTGACGTGTGCACGAGACGCTTCGCTGTGCTTCGACACGTTCGTCAACGCTTCGGCCACGGCGAAGTACGCCGTCGTCTCGACACTGATCGGACACCGCGCGTCCAGGCGGACGTCAACGTCCACCTCGACCGCACAATCCGAGGCAAGCGCGTATACCGCACCCTCCAGGCCACGGTCCTCCAGTACCGGGGGAAGAATGCCGCGGACCACGGTTCTCAATTCGGCAAGCGCCTGCTCGGCCGCCTCGTGAGCCCGTTCCATGATCGCCTCGGCGGCCGCCGTGTCGCGAGATATCGCGTCGCGTGCCGCGCCGGTCAACATCGCCACCCCCACCAACCGGTTCTGTGCCCCATCGTGCAACGCCCGTTCGATACGGCGGAGTTCGACGACGTGCGCATCAAGCGCGGCGGCACGCGTGGCGGTCAGTTCGACAATGCGTGCCGACAGATCCAGATCCGGATGCGGCGACAACAACCGTCGACCCGGCACCGCCGCCGCGGTCACCAACACCGGATTGAGGAACAGGGCCATGGCCGACCACACCAGGCCGAGAAGTATCGCCCACCAGACACTCCCCCAGTCGGTGACCGACACCAGCCCGTTCAACAGGCTCGCCTCTGTCAAAGGCAACAGATACCACCACAGTGGAAAAGTCAGGTCTCGGACGACGTTGACACCGATCTGGACACCGACGGCACCGACCGCCCACCCCCACACCGCGTGTATCGGCAACCATGCGAGGTCCCGACGGACCGTCGGGTCATGTCGCAGGTATCCCGGCACCGCACGAAGACCGCGTGGCAACGGTGGATACGCCGACACGATCGGGTGCCCCATCGCCGTCAACCGTCGGCGCTCCAGATCGGCCACCATCCGCAACAGGAGCAACCACGGCCGTATCAGTGGCAGGCCGACCCCGACGAGGCAAACCGCCGCCACCAGCACGCCGAGGAGGAGGGTGAGCAGCGCGGCCGACGCAGTCCCCAAAGTCCAGACAAGGCGCTGCAACGCGGTTGCGCCGATGCGCAGTCGTTGACGTATCCGATTCACGCCACCTCCCGTTCGTCGATGGGACGCTACGCCACGGCGCGAACCACCGTTCGTTGCCGGGCTCGTGGTACAGCAGGCTGTACCACGACTTCGGCAGCCGACGGTATGGGAGGACGATCTCCGTTCGCATAACGTCGAGGTACAACCTTCAAACAGGGGAGATCAATCGTGAACGACCTGCACGACCGCAGCTCGTCGCCGGAACAGGCCACCACGACGGACGACGACCGACCGTCAACCGAACGCACCGACATCATGTTGTGGACACTCCTCGTCGTGTCCGTGGGCTTCAACGCGGCGCTGAGCATCGCCGAGCATTTCTTCGTGTCGGCGACCTTCGGTGTGATGGCCGTGGTCTTCGGGACCGCCCTCGTCAGGCGACACCTGAGAAGACGGCGGGCGTAACCGGCTCCGGCGCCCGCGGGCGCCGGCTCCCACCACGCGTCGCATGTTCGACATGTCCTTTCACAACCGCCGACGCATGCCCGGCGCGACTGCGGTGAACGTCACCGGGCTGCATCTTCATTCCGTCAGCAACAATCTCGACTCCACCGCGCATGCTCAATTTCGGCCCGCTTCCAGCTGTGCGGGGAACCGGATGTCGGTGGTGCCGTTGACTCCGTCGCGCAACCGAACCCTCGTCACACACGAGACGAGACGAGACGTTTCGCCGGCGAGGAACTCACGCGGCGGTGGGCCGTCCGGTCGATGTGTTTCACCGGTCACGATCGTTAGGATTGGTCGTGGTGGGACCCGACTGGCCGGTCACGAAGGAAAGAACATGAACTGGATCAACCGCGCCGCCGACACCGTTCTCGAACGGTTGGCTCCATCCCATTCCGCAGAAGGAGCCTGCATCGCCGCATGCAGCGGCATCATCCAATGTTTCCTGTCGCCCTGCGACAACACCTACAACGGACTGTATCGGCACTGCACCTCGGGAGCGTGCAACGAGTACTGGCTTCTCGTGAAGTGCGGCTGCTAGTACACCGGCGCCCTCAACGGAAACCCGTCCAGG
>DHCFJ07801__coassemble_2652_pt1 | contig 9570 bp, 10 predicted proteins | sample DHCFJ07801__metabat2_low_PE_011 | metagenome-assembled genome bin DHCFJ07801 | reverse complement strand
AGTGATCACCGATGGGGTCACCGAGATGACTAAATGGTTCGCCTCCGGCGAGGTGTAGGCTCCCTCTTAGGCTTTCACGCCCCTCATCGGTTCATCCGGTGGGGGGCTTTTTTGCTGGTGGTCGATACTGGGATCGAACCAGTGACCTCTCCGGTGTGAACGGAGCGCTCTCCCGCTGAGCTAATCGACCTTCAACGCGCGCTAACTCTACCTGAGCGGTTTTGCGAGGCCGACGAGGGCTCGCACAAACGGCCGGTCGAGACCACGGGCTGCTCATACCCGGTAGCGTCGGCGAGGAGAGGTTCGAATCCACCGATCTCCTTGTGGAGGTGCGTAATGGCACGTGAATCGGAGTTCTCCGCGTCCGAAGAAGGGCCCATGGACATGGTCGACGACGACGCGATCAGTGAACGCGAGTTGGAGGACGAGATCCTCCAGGCAGCCAACGATTACGGGACGACTCCCGAAGAGGCGCGCAGCGGCGAAAGCCTGGAAATGCAGTTGGCGCGTGAGGTGCCGGATGTTCCTCCGGAGTCGGTGGACGACAAGTGGCCAAACGGTCCCGCGCCACGGAGCGGACAGCTGGTGTCAGAGGGAAACGATCCCGATACGACCGCCACCGAGTTCGACGGCGCCGCACCTTCGAGCGAGGAAGAGGCCATGCACATCCGACGGGAACCTCCGACCGAACCGGAAACGTGACGGAGGTCGTATCGCGTTCGACCAGCAAGGACACGTTGAAATATCGCTGCATTTCGATGCACTGTGAGGAGCCCGGGCGACGACTGCAAGAATGCCCCGGTGAATGATCCTGACTTGATAGAACGAATACGTCACTGGGTCGCGCAAAACGATCAATCTCCCGGCGAACGCGCTTCGGCGACGACCATGGAGATCGCCGAAGCCGAATTGGGGTTTTCCCTGCCGCCGTTGCTGGCACGGCTTTACAGCGACATCGGCGACGGTCTCTTCGGCCCGGGAGGCACGCTGCTACCTATGGTGGACGGCGCCGACGAAACGGTTCTCGGCGAATACAACGCTTTCATGGGAAAACGAGACGGGGCCGAATTTTATTGGCCCGCCGGCGTTATCCCGGTCCTGGCCTGGGGGTCGGGCATGTATGCGGCCGTGGATTGCCTGTCGGACAAGGCTCCTGTCCGCCTGTTCGAACCCAACGGCATCTCCGCCACCGCTTCGTGGGCGAACGCCTGGTACACCGACACCGACAACCTTGACGCCTGGCTGGAGTCGTGGATGCGAGACGACGCCTGGTTCAGCGAGAACGCCGATCCCGATCGGGTCCACGAACCGTCCTCCTGGGCCGAAGCGGCATCGCGTCTCGCCGATCGCAAACCACTGCGCGACCTGACACCCGAAAAACGTAAACCCTCACCGGGTAAAAGAAAGAAGAAATAGTAGGCCGGAAGCACGCCGCCGCGCCCCGGCCGACAAGCCGGGGCGCGGCGGCGCGTGTGTCGGTTAGGAACGAACCAGTGGAGTGTCCACCAGGTGTTCGGCCAGGAACCAGGCCTGCAGTTCACCGGTGCGAATCACCCCCGAGACAATGAGATCGTTGGTTCCGTCGTCGCCCATCTCGTCGGTGCGTTTCGCGGCGTCGTGAGCGGCGGTCAGGATCGTCTCGTGTGCTTCAAGCAACCGCGAGATCATCGCCGGGACCTCTTCGGCGCCGTTGGGCGGCCGCGGAACGACGGTGATTTCGGCGGCATGCCGTGGGTCGCCCACGGCCACTCCGCCCAGCGTTTGCACACGTTCGGCGAGTTCATCGATGATCTCGAGCTGTTCGCCGGCGTGTTTGTCGAGGAGAAGGTGTAGCTGGTAGAACGTCGGACCGCGCATCAGCCAGTGGTGTTTCTTGTACAACCAGTGCAACATCTGCGTGTCCGCCAGCAACTGATTCAATCGTTCACAGGCGTACATCCTGGTGTCGTAGGAGAGGCCGACCGGAAACTGTCGGACCGTTCCGAACTCCTGGATTTCTACTCCCTTTTGGTGTAGCCACGGTTGGCTGTCGTGCGGTTTCTTCTCTGTTTTTGCCGTCATGCCTGCTCCCCCGGTAAGCGACCGTTGTATCGGTCGTCCAAGATCAGATGCTAGTCACCTACCCGGAATCGGGCGCTTAAACACGTAAAAACGTCGGCACCGGTGGGGTGTTTTTTACGGGAACCCTCACCTCAAGCCGGGGTGTTCTAGAACGTGGAAACCAGCTCGGCCAATCGTTTCCATGACGACACCTGAGCGGGTCGGTCGTAGGCGGCGGTGGTCACGAGCAGTTCGTCGGCGTTCGTCACCGCAATGAGACGAGCTAGTTCTGCCCTGACCTGTTCGCCGGTTCCATAGACGGAGTCGGCCAACGATTTGTCGAGGAGTTTGTGTTGCCTCACGGTCTTGGGTTCGGCCTGCACCTGTTCGGGCGATCGCAAGGCGGTGAATTCACCGAGAGTTCTGGACAGCACCATGGACCAGGCTTCCGATATCAGCAGGTCTCGGGCTTGTTCCGTGGTCTCGCCGACGGCGACGGGGACGGCGATGGTCACGTCGGGCCGTCGCAGCCAGTGCGAGGGGGTGAATTCTTGTCGGTACGCGGAAATCGTCGACGCGGCCGCATCGAGACCCGAGACCGGAGCGAGCACCAGGGGAAGGCCCAGCTGCGCGGCAATCTCGGCTCCGGCACCGGTCGCCAGTATCGCGAGGCAAGGTGCGGCCCCCTCACCGGGGCGTGCGTGGACACCAGGGTGTGTGTCCTGGTCGCCGGTGAGGTAACCGAGAAGCAGGGCGAGACGTTCGGCGAAGTCCTCTGGTCCGCCTGTGGATCCCAGGGCGGCGCGCACTGCGGGGGTGAACCCTTGCGACCGTCCCAGTCCGATGTCGATACGCCCGGGGTACAGGGCGTCGAGGGTTCCGATCTGTTCGGCGACGACCAATGGGTTGTGGTTGGGGAGCATGATGCCACCGGTACCGACCCGGATGGATGTCGTCGCGGCGGCCACCGCGCTCGTGAGCACGGTGGGTGCCGAACCGGCGATGCCGGGCACGCTGTGGTGTTCGGCGACCCAGAAGCGCATAAAGCCGAGTATTTCGGCGTGCCGGGCCATGTCGACGGTCGCGCGTATGGCTGCGGCCGGTTCTTCTTCCCCCCGCAGCGCGGACCGATCGAGGACGGATATTCGTATCGGCCTGGTGTTCACATGGTTGTCGAACCCTCCGGACGGGGTGCGCATTCCGTCGGTGTCGCGTCTCACCGCCATTCGATCGAACACATGTTCTATGCTGGGGTATGCGTTGGCAACAACTCGAGCTGGACGGGACGTCGACGGCCCCGGCGCTGATCGAACGTTCCGCCGTGGCACGCACCTTCAACACTCCGGATTTCGCCGGCATGACCTTCTACGAGATCCACGCCAAATCGATCATCAACCGAGTACCCGCGTCCTCACGAGTGCCGTTTCGTCATACGGTCAACCCGTACCGGGGCTGTAGCCATGCCTGCAGGTACTGCTTCGCCAGGAACACGCACCGCTATCTGGATTTCGACGCCGGATCCGACTTCGACTCTCGGGTGGTCGTCAAGGTCAACGCCGCCGCTCTGCTGGCGAAAGAACTGGGCGCGGCCCGTTGGAGAGGCGAACACATCGCCATGGGCACCAACGTCGACTGCTATCAGCGGGCTGAAGGGCGCTACCGTCTCATGCCCGGCATCGTGCAGGCGTTGACCGAAGCGGCCAACCCGTTTTCGATACTCACCAAGGGAACTCTGATACTGCGCGACATCCGACTGCTGGAGGCCGCAGCCGCACGCACCCGGGTAGGTACCGCAGTCTCGGTCGGCTTCATCGACGAGGAGCTGTGGCGTGGAATCGAACCGGGCGCTCCGCAGCCGACGGCACGGCTGGGGGTTTGTGCCCGGCTTCGTGAATCGGGGTTGCGTTGTGAGGTGCTGATCGCGCCGATCCTCCCGTACCTGAGTGACAGTCCGGCGCAGCTGCGACGTGTCGTCGCGGCAAGCGCCGAAGCCGGGGCGGTGTCGGTGACGCCCATCGTTTTGCACCTGCGTCCCGGCGCACGGGAGTGGTACCTGGCATGGCTTCAACGGGAACACCCACGCCTGGTGTCACGGTACCGGCGACTGTACGCGGCCGGTTCCTATGCCGACCGTGAATACCAACGTCGGATCACCGGCCGCGTCCGCGCCCTGGCAGCCGAGTACGGGATCGAAGACGGCGCGCATCGGGATCGACCACCGTCGCCACCGCCACCACCGAGACAGCCCACCCTCCCGGGCCTGTGAACCGGTCGGGCTTGAAACCGGTTGGTCGCGTCATGAAGTGACGAGCTTGACCTCTGTACCGTTGGACAGGGACCTGCCGACCGTGCACGCCCGTGTGTGAACACGTTCGGCAACGGCTTCGAAAACTTCGGCGGCCAATGGATCGTCGGTCGGCAGCTCAACGTCGTAGGTGACGGTTACCGGCCCGAGAAGCGTCGGTTCGACCTTCTCGGCGTCAACGGTCATTGCCAGCCGCACCAACCGGTGGCCACGCTTGGCGGTCAACGGTTCCACGGTCACGATGTTGCATCCCCCCACTGCCGCCAACAGGAGCTCGACCGGCGTGAAACCCTCGCCGTCGCCGTTGCCGACGATGATTTCGTCGCCTCTACCGTTCTTGGCGACAAACCCCGCATCGGTGCGTTCCACTCGCACAGAAGCCATGACCAGATCCCTCCATCAAACCGAGCGCCCGTGTGGCGCCGCGCGCATGTGGCAAAACGCTAACCTAAGCGGGATCGGGACGGGGCTACGGCGGCTGGAGAGCACCCCCACACCCCGCATCGAAATGTTTATCGGCCTCATCTCCGTTACATCAGGTGGAGGTCTCCCATGGTTGAAACGGTTGACGTAGCGGTGATCGGTGCGGGACAAGCCGGCCTGTCGAGCGGTTATTTTCTGGGGCGCAACGGTTTCAGGCCACATTCCGATTTCGTGATGTTCGATCGGTCAAAGGGGCCGGGCGGCGCCTGGCAGTACCGGTGGCCGTCACTGACGTTTGAAACCGTGCACGGTATTCATCAACTGCCGGGCATGCCCGTCCCCGAACCCGATTCATCGCAGTCTGTTGCCCCGGTGGTGTCCGACTATTTTCGCGATTACGAGGCCTCGTTCGGTTTGCCGGTTCTTCGCCCGGTCGTGGTTTCCTCGGTGAGCGGCCTTGCCGACGGTCGACTTCTCATCGCCACCGATCGAGGCGATTGGACGGCTCGCGCACTCATCAACGCCACCGGCACCTGGGATAAGCCTTTTTGGCCTTATTATCCCGGCCAGGAGACGTTTACCGGACGACAAATACACACGGTGGACTATCGCGGAAAGGATGAGTTCCGTGGCGCACGAGTAGTTGTCGTGGGTGGTGGCGCCTCGGCCATACAGCTCCTCATGGAAATCGACAAGGTTGCAGAGACGTTCTGGGTCACCCGAAGAGAACCCACATTCGTCGACCGACCGTTCGACATGGACTGGGGACGCGAGGTCGTCGCGCGGGTCGAGGACCGGGTTCGCCGTGGGCTGGTGCCCGAAAGCGTCGTGAAGGCCACCGGGTATCGATGGACACCGGAGATCGCGGCGGCGATTCGCAACGGCCCGTTGAAACGGCGCCCGATGTTCAAAAGAATCGACGCATCGGGCGTGGTCTGGGACGACGGCGAACGACTTGACGTCGACGTGATCTTGTGGGCAACGGGATTCCGTGCCGCGTTGGATCATCTCGCTCCACTGCGACTACGTGAGCCGGGCGGAGGAATCGTCATGGACGGGACGAGGGTCGTCAACGACCCGCGCATTCACCTTGTCGGCTACGGCCCCTCCGCCAGCACGGTCGGAACGAACCGAGCCGGCCGTACTGCGGCCCGTGAGATACGGCGCAGTCTCGGCGACAGAGCCGTTCCCGCCACGGTTTAAGTCGAGCTCACGGCCTGCTCAGGGCGTTTCCCGACGGCGCGACGAGACCGTGACGCGCCAACCATGTGTCGATCTCGTCGAAGAACAGTTTGCGACCGCCCAACTGTGAGAGGGCGAGATCGTGCCTGCCGCCGTGAATACGGACGACGTCGACGTCGGAGCCGATGCCGGGCGCCCACTTGACGATGTCCTCGACGTTCAGCACCGTATCGGCGGTATGTGCCTGTTCGTCCCATTCGGTGGCGAACCACGACTGCGCCGCCACCGAGACCATGACCGGTACGGCTATCTTGAGGCCGTTGCGCAGGCGCTTCTGTGCCCTGTCGACGGCGCGCAACCAACCCAGTCGGATCGGTGTCCCGGTCACCGGCTTCCACGCGAGGTCGAAGTCCCATTCGCCGTAGTGGTCGTGGTGGAGACTACGCACGTTGATGCCCGGGCCTCCCAACCGCACGGGCCGTTTGGGGGCCAACAGCCCGGCGATGTCCAGAGGAACGGTACCCAGGCGTTGAACGGCGTCACCGACGTTCAACGCAAAGAACGGACTGTTGAGGACCAGTCCGGCAAGCCACCGGTGGTGCCGCATTCGGTGGGCCCACAACGCCGTCGTCAGTCCGCCGGTCGAATGTGCGTATACCAGGATCGACTCGTTACCGGCGTCGCGGATCAGTTGCGTTGCCTTGTCGAGTTCGGCAAAGTACTGCGGGATGTGCCTGACAAAATGCGGCGTCTGATGGGGCATCATGCTGCGCCCGGCCTTGCGAAGGTCCAACGCATAGAACGCGAAACCACGTTCGACAAAAAAATCCGCCACATGCGGGTGGAAAAAGTAATCGGAATACCCGTGGACATACAACACGGCACGGCCCGTGGCCGGCGAGTCGTCACGGGTCACCAGGGTGGCCACGACCTCACCCTCCTCGTCGGGAGGAAGCTCGATCGTCTGCCGCCTGTAGGGATCACCGAGCAAATCCAATTCCATGGTGATCATTAATACCTCAGCGGCATGAAGATACCGGCCGACCCGCCGGAGCTGTGACGAACAGACACGCCATTTTGTGTTCGAGTAGCCGGATACGCGCTCCGTACCGTACGGCAGAAGCCTGTTCACCACCCAAGACACGCGATGAGTGCCGATTTCAGCCCCCCGCTCGGCCGGTTCTTCTATCCTTGGAGGCGGTCGCTCCCCGCCACCTTGAACGAAGATATGGATGCATAGTCGCTGGTTCTCACCTCACCGTTCCCGGTCGACCGTTCGCGGTCGACACGCGCCACGGCACACCCTGAAACGGGTCGGACGGTTCGGAATACGTTGCCGCAGAATGCTAGTGCGACCGCTGCCCGACACCCGGGGCTCCGGTATCGTCACGGACCAACGGGAGGGCGACATGGTTGAACACGACGACCTCGACGCGGTACTTGCGGCGTGTCCCTCGTGCGACGGGCTCGGGCTGCAACTGGACTCCTGCCCCGAGGCCCACGTCGACGACCTCGACGCCTGCCATCGCTGTGAGGCAGGTAACTCCCCGTCCTTGTGTCGGTACTGCGATGCAACCGGCATGGTGTGTGCTCAAGTGGTCATCTCGGTCGTCAACGTCGACCTGGCCACGGTTGCCTCGACGCAGGTTGTGGCCGGTGCTCATCCTCCGCGTCGGCTGGTGGACGGCGGTTGGGGCTTCGACTGTCGTGCGATCGCTGCCGAACTTGCGGGCGAGGTTTCGGTGTACGGCACAGGAGACGCGGACGAGATCATTCCGCTACCTCGTGAGTACCATCCGGATCTTCCCGTCGACGACAGACACGAACTCGAAGCTGCGGCGATCGCCACGGCGGCGCAGCGGTCGAGGTGGCGGATACGTCAGGCGTTCCCCATATCGGCGTCGTTGACGAAACGAGCTCAAACGTCGAATTGTGACTGTCTGGGTGGACAGACACCCGCGAAGGCGGATACATGCCACAACTGCCACGGTCTTGACACCGGTCACGGTGCTTCGATCACGCTGGCGCAGCCCACCCGTTCCTCGTCGCCGCGCGTGCGGCCGTGGACGCTTGACCACCTCGCACAGATCGGTTTCGGGTTGGGACTGCGTCTCGACATCACGTGTCGCATGTCCACCGCCGACGGCGTGGACGACCCGGTCTGGACCATGACGTGGAGCCCTACGGGAACCGTCGTCACCCCGGCGGCACCGGACGGCGTGACCGACTTCGACGAAGCCGTGAGGTTGGCCGCCGGGCGACTGAACGAGGCCCCCAACAGTATGTTCTCGCGCGGGGAACTCATCCCGGTACCGCGACAGACGGTGCCACCGATCGTGGGCGTCAGACGAGCCAAAGCCGTTCTCGTGGCTTTGGCTCGTCAAGGATCGTGTGACGCCGTCCTGTGCCAGCTTTCTGCCGGCAACTGTTCCATCAGCCTGTGTACCGGCCGTTACGTCGAACTCGTTTCGCGCGGCTCCGATTTGGAGGCCGCCGCGACCGGCATCGGGCTGTAACCGCGCTACTCGGACGTGTTGTCGGTCAGATTCTTCCGTTCTGCGGCAATGGTCGTGTCCGGACCATGTCCGGTATGGACGACGGTCTCGTCCGGGAGGGCGAACAGTACCTGCCTGATCGAGGAGACGATCACATCGTACGAACTGAACGACCGTCCCGTAGCTCCCGGTCCACCCTCGAAGAGGGTGTCCCCGGTGAACACCACCCCCAGGCTCGGCACATACAAGGACACGGCTCCCGGTGCGTGCCCGGGGGTGTGCAGCACCTGGACCACTGTATCGGCCACGGTGAGCGTTTCACCGTCGGTCAACGCCCCGTCGGGGCTGCGATCCGGGTACGTCTGATCCCATAGGGCTCCGTCATCGGGGTGCAAAAGCACCGGTGCCGGCCCCGAGACAGCATCGGCCAGGTCGAATGCGGCGTTGATGTGATCGTTGTGCGCGTGAGTGCACACGATTGCCACGAGTTGCCGATCTCCCACCGCCGCTGCGATCGCCCGAGCGTCGTGAGCGGCGTCGATGACGACCACCTCACTGTCGTTGCCCAACAACCAGACGTTGTTGGTGACCTCCCAGGAACCACCGTCCAGTTGGAAGACGCCATCGGTTTCGATCTTCTCGATGCGGACGTTCACAGGACCACCACCGAACGAAGTACCTCACCACGGTTCATTGCAGCAAACGCCTCCTCGACATCGGTCAGGCCTATCGTTTCCGAGACGAACGTATCGAGCTTCAACCGTCCGTCGAGGTAAAGATCGACCAGCATCGGAAAATCACGTGACGGCAAACAGTCTCCATACCACGACGACTTGAGCGCACCTCCACGCCCGAAAACGTCCAAAAACGGCAGCTCAAGCTTCATGTCGGGGGTCGGAACGCCGACCAGAACAACTGTTCCTGCCAAATCACGAGCATAAAACGCCTGTTCGTACGTCTCGGGCCGCCCGACGGCCTCGATCACGACATCGGCGCCGAACCCGTCGGTCAGCCCACGAACCGCTTCCACGACGTCGACGTCCACAGCGTTCACGGTGTGGGTCGCGCCCAACTCCCGCGCCCAGCCGAGTTTTCGTTCGTCCACGTCCACCGCGATGATCTTGG
>DHCFJ07801__coassemble_2631_pt1 | contig 9677 bp, 9 predicted proteins | sample DHCFJ07801__metabat2_low_PE_011 | metagenome-assembled genome bin DHCFJ07801 | reverse complement strand
CCGCGCCCGTCGCCGGACGGCTCCATGTCCACCAGCGAGACCAGTGTGTCGTTGGTGGACCTGTCAACGGGACGGGAACATCCGGTAGCCGTCCCGGTTCGTTCCGACTCAAAGCCTTCGTTCGATCCCGACGGGCGCTACCTCTACTTCGTCGGCGATCGCGAGTTCAACGCCGTTTACCAGGATCTGGACTTCGAGCTGGCCTTCACGTGGGGTTCTCGGCCGTACGCGGTGGTACTCGACGGCCGGGCCGCACCGCCGTTCCTCGGCGGGGAATCGGAATCCGATACGGACGGCGACAACGACACCTCGGACGATCTCACCGTCGACACCGACGGATTGAGCAATCGGATCGTGCCCTTCCCGGTCGAAGTCAACCGGTTCAAAAAGGTGTTGGGGATCAAGGGCAAGGTTCTCACGCTGACCAACCCGCCGCGACCTGTCGATTCCAGCGCCATATTCGACCCCGGCGGTGTCGCCGGCGTGCTGGAAAGCGTCGACCTGACGACCGGCAAAACCGAGAAGGTCGCGGACGGTGTCTCCGACGTCTGGTTGTCTGCGGACGCGTCCCGGATCCTGTACAAGAGCGGTAAACGCCTGCGGGTGTTGAAAGCCGGCGAGAAGGCGCCCGACGGCGACGCCGCAGGTCGAGACACCGGATGGATCGACCTGGGCCGGATCAAGGTGTCGATCGCTCCGAAAGCCGAATGGCCGCAGATGTTCGCCGAAGCGTGGCGCCTCGAGCGTGAACACTTCTGGCTGGCGGATATGGGTGGCATCGACTGGGACGAGGTCTTCAACCGTTACGCCCCACTGGCCGAGCGGGTGACGACCAGGTCGGAGTTCTCCGACCTCATGTGGGAGCTCCAAGGTGAACTGGCCAACTCGCACGCGTACGAAATGATGGGTGATTACCCGTCCGGTGACCGGTATCGACAGGGATTCCTCGGTGTGGAGTACTCCGTTGACACCGACTCCGGCGCCTACCGCATCGCCCGAATCCTCGAGGGTGACCGATGGGAACCGACTCGCACGTCCCCGCTCCATCGGCCCGGGGTCAACGTTTCCATCGGGGACGAGCTCCTCGCCGTCAACGGCCAAACCGTCGATCGGGACAACCCGCCCGGTGAGCGGTTGGCAAACCTGGGCGGCCAGGAGGTCTTTGTGACCGTCCGCACCGGGGATGAGGAGCCTCGGACCGTCAAGGTCAAGGCACTCGATTCAGAGCGGGCGATCCGTTACCGCGACTGGGTCGAGGAGAACCGTCGCATCGTTCACGAGGCGACCGACGGCAAGGTCGGTTATGTTCACATCCCCGACATGGGTGCCGACGGCTTCGCCGAGTTCCACCGCAGTTTTCTGGCCGAGCACCTGCGTCCGGCCCTGGTGGTCGATCTTCGCTTCAACGGCGGCGGACACGTTTCACCGCTGTTGTTGGACCGCCTGTCCCGGCCACGTACCGGGTCGGTGTTCGCCCGCCATCAAAAACCCGGCATATATCCAACCGCTTCGGCGCCGAGTGTTCTCGTCGGTCTCATCAACGAGAACGCGGGGTCGGACGGAGATTTGGGCAGCCATCACTTCCGGGCGCGTGGTCTGGGGCCGTTGATCGGGACTCGCACTTGGGGAGGGACGGTCGGTATCAACGTTCGGCATTTCCTGGCGGACAACACACTGGTTACCCAACCCGAATTCGCCATGCACCTGGCCGACAACGGTTGGGGCCTGGAGAATCACGGTGTCGATCCCGACATCGAAGTGGACTACACACCGCAGGACCACGCAGCGGGGGTCGACCCTCAACTGCGACGCGGTATCGAGGAGGCTTTGGCGCGGCTGGAGGACGAGCCGAGTGATCGGTTCTCTCTTCATCCGTTCCCGTCGAAGCGGGCGCCACAGTTCCCGCCCCGCACATAACGGTCGACGCTCAGCGGGATCCTGCACCGTGGTGCGGGGTCCCGCTTTGTTTCTCAGACCGGGGCGTCCTCGGTTGCTCGGCGACAGCCGATCCACGTGACCCCTGCCCTTCCCGACGGCATCGGCGGCGAGACCCGCGGGGAAACGCCATGATTCTCTTCCATATACGACTGTGTCACCGTGCGATGCGATCACTCTGTAATAACACCGGCCGGATCCGAAAGACCACCGATACGACGAGTCCCGGGCCGCCCGGCGCATCGGCTGAAGTCGGGCTGTACACGGATCACGCAGGTTACCGATTTTTAGTCCCGGCCACAGGCGGCTTCTTGTGAACGCCTGCGTGGTCTACCGAGCGAACGCCGGTTATGACCGGCCTCTCTCGGCCCGTGGAATCACGACCGCGCGCAGCCGGACGAAGGCGACTGTACGTGCAGCTCGGAGACGACTGAATCCTCGACAGAAGGGTGCCGGGTACCACGGCCGTCTCAGGTCTTCATCGCCCCTTCGCAGTTCCCTTCCATCCCTGCTTCGGCGGGCGCGGCCCGAGAGACCGCTTCGCGGAGCCGCCATCGGTTTCGACAACGGTCGAACACGTCGCGGTGACGTGTTCGACCGTTGTCGTCTCACTGAACCGTTCGATTATTGACGACGGTTCATCGACTCCTGCAAGGCCCGACGGGCCTCAGCGCGGGCCTGATCCTCGGTGGCCCTGCGGACCTTGGTACGAGTACGGGCGGCCGACGAGGTGGAAGCTGCAGACATGGTGCTCTCCTAGCACGAAAAGATCGGGTTTCTGTGTGGTCTTGTCCGTCGCCGTGGTTGCCGGCTCGCGGTTGGCGAGGAACCTCGAAGCGACCGAGGGGAGAGCCGATGCATGAGATCGTCACAATCCGACTCCCCGCGCTGCCGTTGACCGGCAGCGGACCGACGCGTCAGAACACCGCGGCGGGGAGTCGGCCTGTTGGTTCAGGTCCCGCCGCGGCTGGGAAGAATAAGTACGAAACGCATCACCGACCACACTAACGCCATTCCCGAATACTGCTTAAGTCTTCCCATATTTCGAGACAGGAGTTTGATGATGATTGCCGGAGTGACGGTCGGACACTGGACCGACGCCGAAGCCAAGACCGGATGCACCGTCGTTCTTTTCCCGGAAGGCACAACCGCCTCAGCGGAAGTCCGTGGTGGCGCACCCGCAAGCCGCGAACTCGAACTGCTCGCACCGTATCGCAGCGTGCAGCACATCGACGCCGTCGTCCTGACCGGCGGGTCGGCATTCGGATTGGCAAGTGCCGACGGAGTCATGAGGTTTTGTGAAGAAGCCGGCCGCGGCGTACCCACCCCGGCGGGGCGGGTCCCGATCGTTCCCACCCTGGGGCTGTACGACCTGGCCGTCGGGGACGCCACTGTGCGCCCCGGCCCCGAAGCCGGCTATCTCGCAGCCGACGCCGCCACCGCCGGTGCGCTCGAAACCGGTGCGGTCGGCGCGGGAACCGGCGCGACCGTGTCCAAACTCCGCGGCCTCGACCATGTCAAACCCGGCGGGATCGCGGTGGCCACCACACGTGCCGGAGACATCGACGTCCAGGCGATGGTGGCGGTCAACGCGTTGGGCGACATCGACGTCGACGGGAGCGGCGTCGACCTGGGGCACGCCCCTGAGAACGGACATGACAACTGGTTCGCCAACACCACCATCGGCGTAATCGTCACCAACGCCACACTCGACAAGGTGGGTTGCCTCCACGCCGCCCAGGGCGCTCACGACGGGCTGGCCAGGGCAATCACACCGCCACACCTGAGCCATGACGGCGACGCGTTCATCGCCGCGGCCACCGGCGCCGTCGAGATACCGGCGACCGTCGGCACCGATCTGGTCCGGACGTTGGCGCTGCAGGCGACGATGCGGGCCATCCGATCATTGGCGACACTGTGAGGCGGCTCAACGGAGCGACAGCAGAGAAGGCCGGTCGGTTATCTTTCGGCTCCGACGATCGCCCACTTGCCGGACCTCGTCCTCAGCAATAGCGCCAGCAGACGAACCACGATGAACGCCGTCAAACCGGCCCAGATGCCACCGAGCCCACCGTCGAAGGCATAGGTGAGCCAGATCAGCGGAAGGAACCCGATCAGGGCCGCCAGAATGGTCATGTTTCTCATGAAGGCGACGTCACCGGCGCCGATGAAGACACCGTCAAGGGCGAATACGACACCGGCCAGCGGCAACATTCCTATGAACCACGGCCAGAGAATGGCCGCCTGATCGGCCACCGCGGGGTCGGACGAGAAAAGCCCGGGGAGGAAGGGCGCACCCACGGCCACCGCTGCGGCGAAGGCTGCGCCGTAGCCGAGACCGATCCAGCCGATACGGCGCGCCGTGGATGTGGCACGCTCGACGTCACCACGCCCGAGTTCGGCACCGACCAGAGCTTGCGCCGCGATCGCCACCGCGTCGAGTGCGAGCGCGGCGAAGAACCACAGCTGTAGGCCGATTTGGTGGGCTGCCAAAGATGCCGCGCCGAAACGTGCCGCCACCGCGGCCGCCGAAATGAAACACAGTTGGAAGGCTCCGCCACGGATGACGAGGTCACGGCTGAGGGAAAGCTGACGTCGGATGACCCGGCCGCGCGGACGCAGGGAAACGCCTTCGGTGGCCAGGGCTCGGATGAACAGGACCCCGGAAACCGATTGTGCCGCGACGTTGGCTATCGCGGAACCGATGAGCCCCAACCCGACCGGGTAAACGAGGATCGGGGTGAGAATGGCGGAGCCGATGAAGGCGGTCAACACGATGTACATGGGGCGCCTGGTGTCCTGGACTCCACGCATCCATCCTTGACCGGCCATGGCCAACAACAGAAACGGAGCCCCGAAAATGGCGATGCGCAGCCATGATTCGGCTGCTTGAGCGATCTCGTGTCCGTCGGCGCCGCCTCCGGCGAGAGCCCGCGTGATCGGCCCCGCGAAAAGCTGAACAACGAGAATCATCAGCCCGCCGCCCAGAACCGCCAGCCAGGAGCCCTGCACACCTTCGGCGACGGCTTCGCGGCGCTGCCCCGCTCCGTATCGGCGTGCGACGCGCCCCGTGGTGCCGTAGGCGAGGACCACCCCGATCCAACCGACGACGGCCATGATTCCGGCGCCCAGAGCGAGCGCGGCCAGCGGGACCCGGCCGAGATGCCCGACAACGGCGGTGTCGACGAGCAGGTACATGGGCTCCGCCGCCAGCACGACCAGTGCCGGCAGCGCGAGCGCGGTTATTCGTTTCAGACTGGCCGAGTTGGCCGACGAGGCTTGGGCCGCAGTGCGCACAGACATCATCGTGGCATATCCACGTAATGTGCCGCGACAGACTGAGACCTTACTCATCGGCCGATCCCGCGTCAGCCCTCGACGTCGTCGTCCTTTTTAGTCTCTTTGTACGGGTTGGGCTCCTGCGCGTAGCTGGCACCCGCGGCAAGTTGGTTCACCCGGGCGTCCGCATCCGCAGCCTTGGCCAACAGTTCGTCAATGTGGTTGACCTGGTCGGGAAGCTGGTCGGCCACAAAAGTCAGGGAGGGCGAATGCCTGAGCCCCAACGCCTTGCCGACGCTGGAACGCAGCAAGCCCTTGGCGCTGTCCAAGGCCGCTGCGCTGGCGGCGCGTTCCTCGTCATCGCCGAACACGGTGTAGAAGACCTTTGCCTCCCTGAAGTCGGGAGTCAGCTTGGCGTCTGTGACGGTGACCATGCCGAGCCGGGGGTCCTTTACATGCTGGCGAATCGCCGTGGCCGTCAGCTCCTTGAGCCGCCCTGCCAGCCTGCGCGCCTTTGCCGCATCACTCATGGTGACCCACCTTTCTAGTCATCCTTGCCGTAAACGCGACGCCGCGCACTGAGAAGTTCTATCTCGGGGCGGTCCGCGACCAGCTTCTCGCAATTGTCCAAGATTTCCTGGACGTGCGAATGTTCTCCGGAGACCACCGCGACACCGACTTCGCTGCGGCCGTACAGGTCGATCGACCCGACCTCGGCCGCCGACACGTCGAGCCGTCGCAGCGCCGCCACGATCGGCCTCACATAGGAACGCTTCGCCTTGAGCGAACGGGAATCACCCGGCAGAAGCATATCGAAGACAGCGGTACCGGTAAACACGAATACAGCCTACGCCCTGGGTGTGACGTCGCACCAAACGCGCCGCGTGTACCGCCGCCCACGTCGCCTTTCTCCCACCATCGGGACTTGGCACGGGCGGCGGCTATGCCCACGCTCAACCCGACCGCCGCCGTCACGCCCGCGGCGGTCAGGCCCGGCCAAATGTCGGCGAAGGTGTAGTCGCCGGCGAATACGGCTCGTTCGGTTTCCACGATGTAAGTGAGCGGGTTGAAGGCGGAAACGGCCTTCGTCCAGCCCGGCCCCTCCTCAAGGGGAGGCATCATGCCCGACAGATCAACAGCGGAAACAGCAGCGTTCGCCGGACGCCCCAGAACAGCCATTCCTTTCCTTCTGCGGCCAAAGCCAACGCGTATGACAACGCCCCGATGCCGCCCCCGAGGATCGCCGGAATCAGCAGACCGACGAGGGCGCCCACCGGGTGTGGCCGGAAACCGAAAGGCAGCATGATGACGATGACCAGGACCGTCTGGGCCACAAGAGGCGCGATCTCCTTAAGGGACTTTCCCACCATGATCGCCGAACGGCCCGGTGGGGCGAGGAGCATGCGTTCGTATGAACCGGTGCTCATCTCGCACTGGAGGTTGGAGCCGGTCATGGCGGTGCCGAACAGCGTGACCATGACGATGGTGCCGGGGACGAACCACTGCCACAAGGATTCTCCGGGACCGGACGCGTGTGAATCACAAAGAACCTGCGTTACCAAAATTTGAGTAACGATGGATGCCACAGCCCGCAGCGGCACTATACAAACTTGAGCACTTCTCCCCAAAGGCGGAACGCCGCACAATCGTCTTGCAGACGACGATTCGATGCCATATGATGTCGTTATGACATCACTCGAGTCTTCGATGGCGGCAGTCTTTGCCGACCGGAACGAGCCCGCAACCCTCCCGAGCGCTTCCATCGCCGTACTCGACGACAACGGACTGACTCAAAAATCCTTTAATAGCAGCCCAAACACCAAGTTTCAGGCTGCTTCCATCAGCAAGCCGGTAGCCGCACTGGCGACGCTACGACTCGTCGCCGAAGACATCATCGGGCTCGATGATGACGTCAACGAGCACCTGAAATCGTGGCGTATACCGGAAACACACGGCTATCAAGCGCGTATAACGATCCGGCAGCTCCTCTCACACAGCTCGGCTTTGACCGTGCACGGCCTGCCCGGATACGCACACGACCAGCCGATCCCGACCCTCCCACAGATACTGGACGGCGCGCCACCGGCAAACTCGCCGGCTGTCCGGCTCGACGGCATACCGGGCTTGACCTTCCGGTACTCCGGAGGCGGATACGTGGTCTTGCAACAGCTGTTGGAGGACGTGACGGCGGGACCGTATGCCGCGTTGGTGGAGGAACTGGTGTTCAAACCCTGCAACATGACCGGCGCCACCTTCGACCAACCTCACGGGGACACCGCCGCGACGTCCCACATCGGCGCCACGCCCACCGTCGGCGGCTGGCACCGTTACCCCGAGCAGGCCGCCGCCGGTATGTGGTGCACCCCCACCGACCTGGTCAACTTCCTCGCCTCGATACGCGAAGCCGCCGACCGCGAGACCGCGCTTCTACCATCCGATCTGGCCACTGAGATGCTGACTCCGGTCGTACCGGGCATGGGGCTCGGCATGTTCCTGTTCCCCGACGCGGCCATGGAACATTTCGGCCACACCGGAGGCAACCACGGCTACGGCTGTATCGCTCTCGCTGCACGACATGGAGTCCACGCCACCGCCGTGATGACCAACGGAGACGACGCGGCCGTGTTCTGCCGGGACATGACCGACACCATCATGGACGTCACCGGCTGGCCGCATACACGGCCGCAGCGGGACAAAAACAAGAGCGTCGACTGGAGCGAACGGTACGGTGGGCGCTACCGGCTCCCGTCGGGTGACGTCGTCACCATCGGCCAAACCGAAACCCACACGAGCGAGTTCTTCGCACCCCGACACCTGTCGGTCTCCGGCCAACCGCCGTTGCCGCTGGAAGTCGTCAATGAACGGTTGTGCCGGGTAATTCCTCTGCGAACCGACGTCGTCTTCGACCTGGCCGACGACGGCACGGCGATCGGCTTGACGATCCGGCAACGCGGCGAAGAGGTCAAGGCCGACCGAGTGGACGACGCTTAACAGCCGTCTGCGTACTCCGTTCGTGGTGAGCGGCCGTTCGGCTCGACGCATGAGGCCCCTTCGACGGCACCGCGAAACGCCGCCCCAATACGGTGAAACAGAGCAGGGTTTAACCCTCGCAGGGTTGTTTCAACAACGTCAGGGGGGCACGTCCGGGAGACCCGCCTCATCGTTTTCGATCTCTACGACCTTGACCCGACGTTCTCGTGCGTCAATGCAAAGGGAGACGGTCTCGCCGGGATTCGATCACCGCCCGAGCCGACGCCGGTTCGGGCGATGATCGTTCCGCTGACAGTGGACCGATCCCCGTCGAGGTAGCGGGCTTTGACGTTAGAGGCCACCTTGACCTTGAGGCCCTCCCGTACCGGTGGGGCACTGTGCCCAACACGGACGGACTAGGCAGCGGTACTCGGCACAGATTCCCGCTGCCGGGGAGGTTTCACCTTCGGCGTCTTCTCACCCGACGATGCGGCAATCGTGTTTCATTGTCCTGCTGCACGTCAGCCAACCGACGCTCGATGGCCGCCCTGATCTTGGCAGCCTCGGCAGCGGGGTCGTCGAACCAATTCGTGGACCGGGCCCGGTGAAGCCGCCATCCCGGTCTTTCCAAGTTCTCCTGGCGCAACCGGTCGCGGTCACGTGTGGATTTGGCGGAGCGGTGGTTGGCACCGTCGCGTTCGTCTCCCAACAGGTAGCCGTGTGGCCATGTGGGGTTTTAACTCCGATGTCGATGAGATAACCGTCGACTCCTACCTGGGAAACCGGCTCGCACCCCATCGAACGGACCTGCCGAGCCACGTACTTTTCAAACGGTAAATCGTGGGAACGACCGATCGCCGTGCCCGACTCGATCCGGCCGGTCTTGGAGTATTCGAACCATCTCTTCGACATGTATGCGCCGGGATTTCCGTCGGCCTCGGCATTGCCGACGACACGACCGGGGACAGGCGGGTCACCGTCCCTCGCTGTTCGTCGAGCCCGGGGTGCCGAACGCACCGGAATCATCATCGATCATGGTGTACCGACCGTTCTCCAGACGTTCGATCAGACCTCGCGTCCAGACGATACCGCTGTCTGCGGCGGCAACCCACAGTCCGAAGAGTTCACCGATATGTGCGGGTTCGACGTCGTCGACGGCCTGAGCTTCTCGTCCCGCTGTGCCTGCAAAGCGGTGAGACGTTCACGGAGCAACTCCACCACTTCGGCCCGTGGCAGAGCGTTGAAAAACGCCAATGCGGCGGCGAAAGTGTGGGGCCGATGCTCCGGCTGAGCCAAGGCGATGCGCATGCGGCGCAGAAACTCGGCATCGCCTTCGGGGGTGATCGTGTAGTCGACGCGCCACGAGGATGCGTCGGCCACGCGCTGGATCAGGAACCCCTGGTTGTGCCATCTGCCGCAGCGCATGGTAGATCGAGCCCCATTTGACATTGGCGAAGTCATGCGCCTTCCACGACAGGAACTCCTACTGGATC
>DHCFJ07801__coassemble_2616_pt1 | contig 9784 bp, 9 predicted proteins | sample DHCFJ07801__metabat2_low_PE_011 | metagenome-assembled genome bin DHCFJ07801 | reverse complement strand
GGTGTCCGCTCGGCCAACCGACGCACCTCGGTAGGGCTGAAATCCGGGACCGGGACCGCCTTGGTCTTGGCCATGTGCGGTTCTTCGGGAGTACTACTGACCAGCAACAACGGGATTCGGTCGGTGTCCTTGTGCGTCGGTGACGAGTGCACGGATCGAAACAGCGCCAGCAGTCCGCCTCCTTTACCCGCCGGTTGCTTCAACGCGTCGACATCGTCCAAAAAGATCACACGGCGATACTGGTCGGCACCGGTGGCTTCGCGCAGGTCGGCGAAAAACGCGTGAACAAGCCACTCGTTGCGACTGGTCTGCGCCATCCAGCCCGCCTCCTGGTCGTGCTCGGCGCGCTCGCCGACGACGTGCTCGGGGTAGGGATTGACAAGCGAACCCCACGAGCGGTTCTTAAACCACCGCTCCACGACCGGGTCGATCCTCCATCGCGGCGAAATCAGTCCCGGACGAAACGGACGGACGGCGCCGACCTGGAACTTCACGAAGAGAAGGTTCACCTCGACCGCGACATTCACAGTCGGGGCCTCCCCGTTGCGGCGCCCGCGCCGATGTACGCGATCAAAGCGGGGGCGTCGCCTCCACCGTCGCACCAGGTCGGGCCAGTGTCTGGTGTAGTCGGTTATAGGCGTGAAGTCGTTGTGTAGAGCCGTGAGTGCCAGATCCAGTCGCGGGAAGTGACAGCGCGGCAGCCCCGGAATCCTGGTGGTCAACTGGTCCTGTACATCACGGAACAGATCCGGCACGGTTTCGGGCCGGTACTCGTTGCAGTTGACGAACGCCGTGGGCGTGACCAGGCGGAGGATGTCATTGGACTGTGTCAGGAGAGTCGTCTTTCCGCTGCCCGAGGGACCGTGTACCACAAGGTTCTCCACCCTGACCGTATCCCGCCGACAGGCCTCCAGTATTTCGTCGAGCGGACGTTCACGCAGGATTGTGGACCCTGCGATGTCGACTTTGGTGGCCATCGGGCGCAACTTCATCGTCGGTGCAGCCTCCTTGGGTGGGCTACATGTAATTCTACCCTCGCGTCACACACCGTGCTCGACTCGAAACGATCTTGCGGCGCCGACGCCGGGCATTTCTTGCACCATCACGGGTTGAGATTGCCTGTCACACAACGACAGTACCGTTACACCACAACATATTCCGACACTCGCAATTGTGTCCATAGTGCCTAACCACAGTGGCCTTATTCTCGCCTGCGCCCGTCAGGGCTTGACGTGCCGAAGCGACGGCACCCCGGCAAGGAGCTCCTCCACGTCCCGCGCGTCCGGGTAACCTCCGGGCCCGAAGTAGTCCAGCGCCTCGACCAACACGTCACGACCGGCCGTGTCCCCGGAGACCAACAGGCACTCCCCCAACGCGCGTTGCGCCTGCGCGAGGAACCAGTAAGCACCGATCCGTTCGGCGATGTCGACGGCCCCCCGAAGGGTTTCGACGGCTTCGCGACACCGACCGAGATGGTGCTGCGTCACACCCAGTTGAGTAAATGTCTCCACCTGATGGAAGGCCACGTTCAGGCGTTCCAGCGATTCCAGTTGCCGGTTGATGTGCGGCATCGCCTCGGCGGCACGGCCGAGCCCCAGATACGCACCGGCCATACCCCAGTGTCCAATATGCCTCATATTGCTGAGCTCGTGCCGCTCGGCGTACTCGACGACGCACCGGTGCAGTCCCAGAGCTTCTGTGTAATCACCGGCGCCGTTGCGAACAATGCCACGGCGCGATCGGATCCAGGCCAACATACGCCCCGAGTCCAGTTCGGTCGCGGTAGCCTGAGCCTCATCGAGATAGACGTCGGCCTCATCGTACCGCCGTAGACGCGCCAGGTCTCCCGCCATGTTGAACAGCAGGTACACCAGTTCGGTCTTGGCCTGTGACTGTCGGGCGAAGTCGATGGCCTGCAGTGTCAGCTGCTCGCCGGCGCGCAGGTCCCCACGCCGCTCTGCGAAGACCGCAAGGTTGTTAAGGCCGACGAGCTCCCCACGGGCCGAGCCGATTCGCTGTGCCAGTTCAATCGACTCGCGAGTACGCGCTTCGGCCTGATCGAACTGAGCAAGATTTTCATGCGCGACCCCCTGATAGGCCAGCATTCGCGCCTGTACGTCCACCGCCGCCGCACGTCGGGCTGCTGCCACCCCCAATTCCGCCAGGCGCAGCCGCGAGCGCGCGGCACCATGGTGCATCAAATGAGCCTGCACCGGTACACACAGGTCGATCAGGTGATCGTCGTGGCCCCTGCCGTCCGCCTCGACGATCAGCTGCTCGAGCACTACAAGCTCGTCGCCAAACCAGCGTTCGGCCTCGGAAGGACCGTTCGGCACCGGAAACAACGACCGACGGACGGCCAGACGCCGCGGTAGCGCCGGCTTCTCGGTCTGTCCGAGCGCATGCCACGCGGCCGCCGCATAGTGCTCGGCCAGCCGCCTCCACACGGTGTCACGTTCGGCGTCGTCGTTGATCGTGTTGGACGCATAGCCGCGCAACAGATCGTGCAGGCGGTACTTCCCGTGGCCGGCCGCCATGATCAGATGATTGTCCAGGAGTTGTTCCAGAAGGAGGTCGGCGTCTTCAACATCGATACCGGCCAATACAGCCGCGTGATGACGATCGAACACGGGCCCGCTGAAGACCCCAAGTGCTCGAAACAGGCGCTGAGATGCCTCACCCAGCTCCGCGTAGGACAGGTCGAATGCGGCGCTGACGCCACGTGCGGAGCCGTCGATCTCCCGAATGGCGTTGCGGTGACCGGAAAGTCGGTCGAGAAAAGTCTCAGGTGTCCAATGCGGTCGGTTCCGGAGACGGGATGCGGCGATACGCAACGCCAACGGCAAACGTCCACACAGTCGAGCTATACGAGTGGTCGTGTCGGTGACCCGTACGGCGGCCTCCCCGGCGAACAGTGCCGTGGCCTGCGGTAGCGAAAGAACGTCGAGCGACACCGGGACGGCCTCCACCAGGTCCACCATCCGCTGTCGGCTCGTGATCAGTGTCAGGCACCGCGCGCTGCCGGGAAGGAGCGGGCGCACCTGGTCGGCATTGGCTGCATTGTCCAATACCAACAGGACACGGCGGCCCGACAACGCGGTGCGCCATGCCGACGCGAGTTCATCCGGATCGTCGGGGACGTCCACCTTCAACGACCGCAGCAGTTGAGTCAGCACTGTGGTCGGTGTCGAAGGCGAGACACCGTCGGCGTAACCCCGTAGATCGGCGAACAGCTGCCCGTCCGGATACTCCTGTGCAAGCTGATGAGCCACGTGAACGGCCAAGGCGGTTTTACCGACGCCCGCCATCCCGTCGATCACGACCGCTTTACTACCTGCTACTTGAGCGTGCAGCATCTTGATCTCGGCATCGCGCCCGGTGAAACCCCTCGCGTCGGCCGGCAACTGTGCCGGGACGGTTTGTCTACTCACGGGTGCGACCGCGATCGACTCCACCGAGGGCGTGTCCAGCGCGGGGTCCTGTTGAAGCATTCGGACGTGCAGCCGCTGGAGCTGCGGTGACGGGTCGATTCCCAGTCGATCGCGAAGACGCTCCCGTAGGCCCCGGAATGCCTGCAACGCCTCGGTAGAACGACGGCCTCGATACAACGCGAGCATCAACTGTTCGATCAACGGCTCCGACAGGGGCTCTTGCGACGTCAGTTCAAGCAGCTCGGGGAGGACCGTCTCGTGGTGGCCCAACTCCAGTTCCGCGGCGTAACGTTCGACCAACAGGGTCAGGCGCTCGGCGCGGAAACCCGACCGGAACTCCTCGGCCCAGTCGCCGCTGATGCCGACAAGTGCTTCGCCACCGGCCAACCGTGCGGCTCGACGCCACAACGCGACGGCTTCGTCCGTTTTGGATTCCGCGCGCAGTCGACGGGCACGACCGGACAGTGCCCGAACCTCGTGCACGTCCACGAGTTCGGCGGGAATATTCAGGACGTACCGTTGGCGGCCGGCGCTGAGCAAAGCTGCTTCGGGGACTTGCTGGAGAAGTGCGCGTAGCCGCGCCACATAGCTGTACAGCACCGCGACCACCGACTCGGGCGGCTCGGCCCCCCACACTCGAAGGATCAGGTCGACGTGACCGACCGGCACCCCGGGTCGGCTGGCGAGGACGGCCAGGACGCATGCCAATTTGGGAGCCGAGATATGTTGCCGATCGGTCGAGCCGACCTCCACCCCGCCTATGAGACGAATCGACACGGCAGGCACCTCGCCGGAGTGACCAGTAGTGAGCCTCTTCATCGTAGTCGCCCGTCCAGGGGTCCCGTGTGGGGTCGAACCGTGGTGCGTTGCGACATATCGGGTGAGGTGTGTTCCATCGGGCTCCCCGAACAATCGTAACACCCATCGATATATCCATGGCTAGCGATCGATACGCTGGGTACCCATCTGAAACGCCGCCGCCAGGCGGCCGTCGGGTTCGACCGACGACACCACCAAGAAGAAAGCCCCTCCATGAAACTGCGCAAGTACGCAGCCGGCGCATTCATCGCACTGGCGACCGCAGGAACCATCGCGCTGGCCACGCCCGCTCAGGCCGCCACCGCAACCCCAACCGAGGTCGTCTCGGCGAACGTGTTGTGCGACACCTACATCAGCAAGGCCAACACCGCCATGGAACAACATCAATACTTTTGGTCCATCGGCGAATTCACCCTGGCCGAGCAGGCTTTGGCCCAGTACCGCTATTGGATGAATCTGTACAACGCCACCTGCTGAATCCGCAACACGTGTGGCGGCGCCTGTGGGTGTCGCCACACGTCCTCTCGTTGTCAATGTCGCGGCATCGCCGGTTTCAACGCCGATGCACTTGGCGCACGTCAGCGATTCTCGGCTTCCACCTCGATTCACCGCCGGTTACCGAAGCCGTCGTTTTTCGAGACTTGACCTGTAGGTCTAGCCTGGTGCCCCCGCCCAACCGGCGGGCCGTCGACCGAAGAGGACCCGGCGGCGGATGTCTTGCGAAGGAGACCCACCCATGCGCATGCGCAGGTATGCAGCGAGCACACTCGTTGCTCTCGTTACGGCGGCAACCCTTGCGGTAGCCACCCCTGCAGTACAGGCCGGCGCTCCCGCTCCTGCCTCAACCCCCACCACATGCCTGCACTACAAGGCCGCCGCCACCTCCTACTACGCTCTATCCAAAAAGCACAAGAGCGACGGCGACCACCGGAAGGCGGCGGAGGCCCAGGCCAAGGGTGACCGCAACATGCACCTTTATTACGAGTGCCTTTACGGGTAACCACTCCCGGTGACGGCGGCACACGGCCACATGACAAGTTCGTCGCCGTCACCGACGGAAACCGCCACCGTGGTGTCCTTCCGATGCACCGCTTGGCGGCACCGACGACGAGGCGTAGGGTCTTCCCATGTTCGTGAAGATCTGTGGCCTTCGGTCCGTCGAGCACGTGCAAGCCGCAGTCGACGCGGGAGTCGACGCGATCGGTTTCCTACTGAGCCCAAGCCCACGTCAGGTGACTCCCGCCGAGGCCGCCAAGCTGGCCGCCGAGGTACCCGACCACATCCTCACCGTCGGGGTTTTCGCCCGAGAGACGCCCGATCAGATCCGCCGGGACGCCGCCGAAGCGGAAGTCAACACGATCCAATTGCACGGCGACTACAAGCGTGAGGACTTCGACGCATTGGCGGATCTGCCGGTGACAACGATCCGCGCGATCGCCGGAGCCCGCGATCCCGACACGAACTGCGGTGCGTTCGGGGAAGACCTGCTCATCGTCGATGCCGTTACACCCGGCTCGGGTGAGGCATGGGACTGGACACGACTGCCGTCCACCCCGACCGGCAACTGGATGCTTGCCGGCGGCCTGCGGCCGGACAACGTCGCCTCGGCGATCGCCGAGGCCGGACCGTGGGGTGTCGACGTCTCCAGCGGCGTCGAAGTCGCCCGCGGTGTCAAGGATTCCGGCTTGATCGCCGATTTCATTGCGGCGGCCCGGGCCTGAACCCGGACGCGATCACGCGGTCAGTATCTGCAGCACACCGGCGGCTGCGGCAAGCGCGCCGAACATGATCGCCGAGGACGACTGCTGGAGCGTGTCACGGACGCGCACGTGAACGATTACGGCGGCGACCATCGTAACGACGAGCCCGGCCGCGGCCGCGACTCCCAGCCACCACATGCCGTCGACGAACAGCCCGACCCCCAGGCCGGCGGCCGCGGCCGTCTCGAGCGCTCCGATGACGCGGTACACGCGGTAGTCGAAGCCGAAGCGTTCGGCATCGGCCCGCATCGCCGCGGCACCGACGACCTTGGCGATGCCCGCGCCGAGAAAGGCGACAGCGACGAACGCGGACACGACAAGGGTGAGTGTTTCCATACAGCGGAGTCTCCGACCCGACGGTGCCATCGGCAAGTCCTTTTCACGGTCGGGCACTCCCACACGTCCCGTGTCTCGACCCGCGAATGCATCGATGTCGAGGCGCACATAGCCTTTCACCTGTGCCCTTGGACACCACCGTCGGCCGGTGCGGCGTCGCGCCGTCACTGTGACGCGGACCCGACGGAGACCCTCCCCACAGTCACGGCGACCGGCCATGGTGGCTACGCAACGAACGGGTACATTCTTGATTGATTCCAGAAAAGCCGTCGGCAGCCGCCGATGACACACTCTTGAGATCCGCAAGGAGACACTGTGCTGAACGTTGGCGATCAATTCCCCGAGTACGAGCTGACCGCGTGCGTTTCGCTCGAGCCGGACAACGCCTTCGAGACGATCCACCACAAGTCGCACCAGGGCAAGTGGCGCGTTCTGTTCGCGTGGCCGAAGGACTTCACCTTCGTCTGTCCGACCGAGATCGCCGAATTCGGCCGCCTCAACGGCGAGTTCGCGGACCGCGACGCCCAGGTCCTCGGATGGTCGGTTGACAACGAGTTCGTCCACTACGCCTGGCGCAAGGACCACGACGACCTCCGCGACCTCCCGTTCCCGATGCTGTCCGACGTCAAGCGCGAGCTCACCGAAGCCTGCGGCGTGCTCGGTGACGACGGTGTCGCACAGCGCGCCACCTTCATCGTCGACCCCGACAACGTGATCCAGTTCGTCATGGTCACCGCCGGTTCCGTCGGCCGCAACGTCTCCGAGGTTCTGCGCGTCTTGGACGCTCTGCAGACCGACGAGCTGTGCCCGTGCAACTGGAACAAGGACGGCGAGACCCTCGACGCCACGAAGCTCATGGCGGCGTAATGGCGATCGACAACATCAAGGCGGCATTGCCCGAGTACGCCAAGGACACGAAACTGAACCTTGGTTCGGTGACGACGACCTCGTCACTGACGGAGCAGCAGCTGTGGGGGACCTTGTTGGCCTGTGCGGTGGCATCGCGTAATGCGGTGGTGCTGCAGGAGATCGCCGAAGAGGCGAGCAGGCACCTGTCGGACGAGGCGGTGACCGCGGCCAAGGGCGCTGCGTCCATCATGGCCATGAACAACGTCTACTACCGTGCCAAGCACCTCATCGGTGACGAGTCCTACCAGTCGCTGCCGGCGAGACTGCGCATGCAGATCATCGGCCGTCCAGGCGTCGACAAAATCGACTTCGAACTGTGGTCGGTGGCCGTTTCGGCGATCACCGGTTGCGGTGTCTGTCTGGAGTCGCATGAGAAGACGCTGACGAAGGAAGGCATCTCCCGCGATAACGTGCACGACGCGTTGCGCATCGCGGCCGTCGTCCACGCGGCGGCGGTCACGTTGGACGCCGAGGCTGCACTGGCCTGATCGGCCACACATCTCAACGCCCCGCTCGACATCTTGATCCAAGGCATGTCGAGCGGGGCTTTTCGCCTGTCGGCCTCAGTTTCGTGCACGCCGCACGGGTGCCTCCTCAGTTGTCGAACTCGTCGGCCAACCCGGCGGGCACCCGCCCGAAAACCAGGTACAGCCGCCGTGCCTCGGCCCGCAGACGCCGCGCCTCCTCCGGAGGGCTGACCTCTGCCAACGCGACCATGACCGGGGCGAGCCCGACGACGAATCCACACTCGGTGCGCAGTCGCAGTGCGTCGGCATACAGTTCCGCCGCAGTGGCGATGTCGCCTTCGGTATGGACGTGTTCGGCGAGATTGGCGAACACATGTGACAGCAGCAGTTTGTCACCGGTGGCTTCGGCCGCGATCTGAGCGGTGCGATACAGCTCGGCGGCGGCCTCACCGTCGTCGTCGAGGTACTGCGTGATCAAGCCCTGCCGGTACAGCAGAAGCCGTCGACGCGGCGAATTCACGGGCAAAACCTCGTCGGCTCGTCTGATGGCCGATTTGGCCTCGTCGCCGAGTTCGGCCAACCCGAGCCGGGTCAACAGGTAGCTCAAATACGCTCGCTCCGAGGCTGCCGCACCGGTCAACTGGTTATGCCCTTTGGCCAGTCGCTCCGCCTGTGCGACGGCCTCCTCCGCGATCTCCCAGTCCCCCATCGTGAACGCCGAACGTTCCACCATGGTCGCAGCCAGCTCGACCGCGTCCGCAGCACTGTCGGGGGCGCTTTCCGCCAGCAACCCGATGACTTCGTCCCAACATCCGCGCAACCGCAATCTATTCACTCGGCGAAGACTATCGCTACGACGCCCGGTGCGCCACAACGTGATCATCCGTCATTCGTGCGACGGTAAAGACACACGGCGAGGTCAACCACAAATCGGGCAAACATGACACACTAAATACCGTCGGTGACGATTCGCGCACCTTGGGCGGCGTCGACACCGTAAGCTCAATGCGGTCCGTCGTGGGCCGCTCGGTAACGCAACGCGGGACCGAACATTCGTTACAAAGGGAAACCAGCACATGGCAAACGGCACGGTCAAATGGTTCAACGCCGAAAAGGGTTACGGCTTCATCGAGCAGGACGGTAACGGTCCTGACGTCTTCGTCCACTTCTCCGCGATCCAAAGCCAGGGATACCGCGAGCTCAACGAGGGACAAAACGTCGAATTCGAGGTCGGGCAGGGACAGAAGGGCCCACAGGCCGAGAACGTCCGCCCGATGTAGCTCCTCATATCACCCGCTGAAACGTACGGGGGAGGGCAAACCGCCCGCGTCGGCATACGTCCGGCGCGGGCGGTTTTTCGTGTCACAGTCGCAGCTGCGACGTGATTGTGGGGTCCGTGATCGAAGTGTCGTCGGCCAGCATGATCGCCTTCGACAGGATCACCGCCAACACTCCGTCGCCTTCGAACGGAAGAAAACCGGTCTGGCTTCGCTTCTTCGGGAGCTGTCCGGGGACAATGCACAGGTACTGGTCGTTTGGATCCATCAGGATGTTGCCCGATCCCATGTGGATCTTGTAGGTGCGAAGGTCGCCCCGCACCACGAGGAAACGTCCCTCGACCCGCGCCCGTTCGCGTATAGCGAGCCTCGGCACCAAGCGGTGCAACAGGTCGCGGCGGGTTTTCCCGGTCTGCTCAAGCTCGCCGAAACCGTACGAACGCCAGTAGTCGAGATGGCGTCCCTCCGGCCCGCCGTCAGACCAGGTCGGATCGTTTCCGATGCTGGACACGCCTACGAACAGGTCGACGTCACGCAGAATCTCCGACAACACCAGCGGTGGAACCCGATTCAACGGCACCGGATCGGGAACATCAACACGGGAAGACCCGGTGCCGCCCCCACCCTCGTGAGCCGCATTGTGCGCCGGGTCGAGCTCGTAAAACCTCACCTGGTCGGTTACCAGTCGGAGATATGCACCGGCGTCGGTGAAGTCGACGCCGTCGTGTTCGCCGACGCCCTCCACTCGGAATTCTGCCCGCAACCCCCACGCGGGCAACTCCTTA
>DHCFJ07801__coassemble_2560_pt1 | contig 10113 bp, 9 predicted proteins | sample DHCFJ07801__metabat2_low_PE_011 | metagenome-assembled genome bin DHCFJ07801 | reverse complement strand
GAAGGTTTTGTCCTCGGCCCAGTGAGCCAGAACTCGTTCCTCAACCTCGGGCAGCTTGGGGCTTGCGGGCACGCCCCGCGCAGGGTCGTCCTTCGGATAGGCCATCGATGTCTCCTTCGCAACGGCCGGTTCAAGTCGGTTGTGCCGTATGCGAGGACGCGCCTGACGGCTCGCGGTACCACCTCGCTTGACGGCACGGGACCGTCCGCTCGTTGCCCGGCTGTGTCGGGCCGGACCCGTCCGGTTCTAGTGAGACCGACGCGGTGGCGGTCGGTCCGTTCTTCCGGATGGCTCGCCGGTGATCGCCGGGTCGTGGCCACGTCAAGCTTAACCACGGTGGTCACGACGGCGCCAACGGATACACATGACCGACGGGCACCGTCGTGACCACGGTGATCGCCACCACTACATCGGAAGCGTCAATATCCGGTGCTATGGTGTGGCGCATGCGTATCAACATTGATCAGGCCTGGTGGCGCCGCTGACGGCGGCCCCTTTTCGGTGACACGTTGACACGCACCGACCGCCGATGACGGCGGTTGCCTCTCGTGGCCGCCCGGCAAACACCCATCTGCCAGGAAGGCCCGTGATGACGGCATATGTGACCCCCTCCGGGATCGAGATCAGCCGCTCGGCTGAAGCGATCACGTCCACCGCGTTCGATGAGATCATCGACGCCGTTGAAACCCGCCGAGGTGGCGTTCTCAGTTCCGGAATGGAGTATCCGGGCAGGTATTCCCGGTGGCATATGGCTTATGTCGATCCCTGCCTGGAGTTGGCTGCGCGCGATCGCACGGTCACGGTCACCGCGTTGAACGCTCGTGGGAGCGTGATTTTTCCGGTGTTCGCAGCGGCCGTGTCGGCTGTCGGTGAGGTCGTGGACGAGGGTCCCGACCACGTCGGTGTTCACATCCCCGACGGAGAGGCGGTGTTCACCGAGGAGGAGCGCAGTAGGCGCCCCACCGTTTTCACCGCTTTGCGTGCCGCGCTGAAGGCGTTGGACTGCGACGACGAACATCTTGGCTTCTATGGCGCATTCGGTTACGACCTTGCGTTCCAGTTTGAGCCCGTGGCCATGGCCCAGCCTCGGAGCGACGATCATCGCGACCTGGTTCTCCATCTGCCGGACCGTTTGACGATCCTGGACCGCAAACGCGAGTTGGCCCACCGGTTCAGTTACGAGTTCACCGTCGACGGACGCTCGACGCACGGCCTGGACCGCACGTTGTCGGCCACTCCCTACCGGCCGGCGACGTCGACGCCGCCCGACCCGGTGCCCGGCTCGTACGCCGAGACGGTACGGCTGGCGCGAAAGGAGTTCGCCGCCGGAAATCTGTTCGAGGTGGTGCCGGGGCACCAGATGCACGCCGTCTGTGAGTCGCCCGCCGAACTGTACCGCCGCCTGCGGACGGCCAACCCCGCACCGTACGAGTTCTTTTTCAACCTGGGCGAGGCCGAATACCTGGTGGGTGCGTCCCCGGAGATGTTCGTGCGCGTCAACGGGGATCGGGTGGAGACCTGCCCGATTTCGGGAACGATCGCGCGTGGCGAGGACGCGCTGGGTGACGCGGCCAACATCGCGGCACTGTTGGCTTCGGCCAAGGAGGAGTCGGAGCTCACGATGTGCACCGACGTGGACCGAAACGACAAGGCCCGGGTGTGTGTACCGGGGTCGGTGCAGGTCCTCGGCCGACGACAGATCGAAATGTATTCGCGGGTCATTCACACCGTGGACCACATCGAGGGGCGCCTGCGTCCGGAGATGGATGCTCTCGACGCGTTTCTGACGCACATGTGGGCCGTGACGGTCACGGGCGCACCGAAAACGTGGGCGATGCGGTTCATCGAACAGCATGAGACCACGCCGCGTCGGTGGTACGGCGGCGCGGTCGGCAAAATCGGTGTGAACGGTGACATGAACACCGGGTTGACGCTGCGTACGGCGCAGATCCGTGACGGTGTGGCGTCGGTGAGAGCCGGAGCGACGTTGTTGTTCGACTCCGATCCCGACGCAGAGGAACGCGAGACCTACCTGAAAGCCCGCGCACTGTTGGAAGCGGTGGCCCAGAAAGCCTCGGCCGCCGTGGCCGCCACGCCGGTGGAGAGAATCGGAGGCCCTGCGGGTCTGGGCAGGCGCGTCCTGCTGGTCGACCACGAGGATTCGTTCGTTCACACGCTGGGCGATTATTTCCGTCAGCACGGCGCCGAGGTGACGACGCTGCGGTACGGCTTCGGACCGGACGTGTGGGATCGGGTCGACCCGGATCTGGTGGTGTTGTCGCCGGGCCCGGGCACTCCCGGCGACTTTAACTGTGTCGGGCTCCTGGAGGAGATATACCGTCGCGGGTTGCCGGCGTTCGGTGTCTGTCTGGGCCTACAGGCGATGGTGGAGGCCGCCGGTGGTTCACTGTCGACGTTGGGAGTGCCCTGGCACGGCAAGCCGGCAACGGTGAAGGTGTCGGGCGGACAGTTGTTCACCGGCCTGCCAGACGAGATCACCGCAGCCCGATATCACTCGCTGTACGCCACCGCGGACCAGATCCGGGACGATTTCACGGTGACCGCCGTGACCGATGACGTGGTGATGGCCATCGAGGACACGAAGCGTCGACGTTTCGCCGTCCAGTTTCACCCGGAGTCGATCTTGACAGCCGGCGGCGATGCCGGGCATCGCATCATCGGGAACGCCTTGCGTCTCACCGACCGTCGGTGAATCCCGACGACCGGGCCGCGCAAACACGTCAACGTGTCGACGCGGCCCGGTCTCGGGTGCCGCTTTGTTCAACGCCTCGGCCGAAGCTTCTCGTACGCCCACGTCTCATTTCGACACTGCGTCGAACTTATCCGGACGGCCCGTCGACGTGATGGGGCGGTTGTGTAACAGCCGGGTCCGACAAGGACGGTCCGATGGTGCGATCGACTGCGGTTTACCTGTACTTATTGGCTCCCAACGTCATGGCGATCGCCGAATCGTCGCATTGTCGCATTCCTGACGATCAGGGCGCGTTTCCACGCGCACGCAACCGGTAACATCGACGCATCAAGTCCGATGCACTTAAGGACGGAATATGCGTCAACCACCGCGTCAGCCACCCCGGCAACCGGCCCGCAACACCGCGCGCAGGGCCGCGCCCAAGGCTGCTCCCCCTCGCGGTGGAAAAGCCGCGGCACGGGGAGCGCCGCGCCAGCAGGCTCGCAACCAACAGACGAAGGTCAACGCGCGCGCCGCCCAACATGCTCGAGATGCACAACGTGCGCAACAGCGCAGCGGTGCACGGTCGGGCCCCGCGCGCGGGCGAGGTGTCGGCCGCTCGCAACCGAAACAGCGGGGCTGGCGTAGCTGGTGGGCCACGCACGAAATGGACCGGCGCCAGCGCATGGGTCGCACCGGGGCCGGCGGTCGACAGGTCGGGATCCTGGCGTCACGGGGTTGGACCGCCGGCCGTGCATCGTGGGCCTTCTTTTTACTACTCCTGTCGGCATTCACCGGCTCGGCCGCGTTGGGTGCCGGTAGCGGCGGCATTGCCGCGTTGTCGTTTCTGTTTCTGTTGGGCGCCATCGCGGTGGCGACCTCTGCCCGGGCAAAGGCGTTTTTTGCCGCCTATCCCGTCCGCACGACGTCGGTGGCCGATTTCAACATTGACGATCTGAAAGTGGACGAGGAACCCGCCGCCGGTCTCGACGACTCCGAGCTCAACAGTTTGGCGGATCTCGAACGCAGCATGCAACGAGCCCAAACCCGCGAGCAGCCGACGACACAGGCGGCCGCCACGATGACGCCCTCACCTCGGCAGTCGACGGAGGACGCTCCTCCCCCGACCACCGTTGCAGCGCTTGAGTCCGGCGCCGTCGAAAAACCGGCCGACGATGCGGATGACATCACCGAAGCGACACCGTCACGGGAGCTCTCCGTCGGAGTCGGCGATACCGTCGTTGCACCGGCCGACACGGTGCAGCAGGAGGCCCTCGAAGCACCGGGCGTCGAGGCGGCCGCGACGGGACCCGTGGAGGTGGAGGCATCCGATCGGGTGCCCGTCGACGCCGCGGAGGCGACGGAACCGAAGAAAACCGTCGATGCACCCACCGACGACGTCCCCACGACCCACGCGGCCGCGAGTTCACCTTCCCCGGTGGTCGCCGACGTCGTCGACGATCCCGTCGGCGACGATGAGCCGGTGGAACGGTCGAACGATGTGGTCACCGAGGCACCGCTGAACCTGTTGGCCGCCGAAAGCGCAGGCAGTGATCTGTTGTCGGCATATGCCGAGGAGACGTCGTTGGCGCCGGAGGCGGTCCGCGACGTCGCGGCGACACTCATCGTCTCGGATCTGGCCGCGTCGGTGATGTTCTACACCGAACTTCTCGGACTCGTGGAGATCGACCGCGCTCGTGACGCGGTACTACTCGAAGCGGGCTTCGGACGGGTTCTACTGTGGCGGCGAGATGACGCACCCGGGTCCGGTGACCCGGTCATGCATTTGACCTTCGAGGTCGGTGACATCGACTCCGCATATCGCACCTTGAGCGCCCGAGGGGTCACCTTCACCCACCCTCCACGGTCGGCTCTGTCGGGTGAGGTGCATGATTTGCGCGCGGCGTCCTTCCTCGACCCGGATGGTCATGGCCTGGCCATCACCGAGCTGAAGCAGCGAGCCGAAACCATCGTCGACGGCGACGGCAAATAACAACGGTAGGACATATCGTGAGAATCGGTCTGCGGCAGCGTGCCCGAGCCCTCAAGAACTCTCGCCTGGTTGCCGCCCGTAGCGGGCGGCAACATTCCATCGGTGGCGCGATCGGCAGTGTGCTCAACGGCTCTCGGAAACCACGGTGGGACACGCGTCGCGCGACCGGGACTCTCGTGTTGCTGCCATTGGGAGCTTTTATCGGTTCGATGGCGTTGGGGGCGGCGAGTCCGCTGATCGGTGTCGTCGCGATCGTGTTCCTGTCCGGAGGTTTCACGTTGGTCGCCGTCGAATTTCGGCAGCGACGTCGGCTCGCGATGTCCGCGGGTGAACACGAGGACCTCGAGCAGCTCTAGCCGTCGGCACCGTGTGGCCGACACGATGACGGTCACCGCACCGACCACTCGTACCTTTTCGGCGGAGTCGTCGCGCCGCTAGAACATGGACACGTGCACGTGGTTGGTGTGGTCACCCGACGGGGTGCCGTTACCTCCCGAATACGGCCCCCATCCGTTGGCCGGATCCCAGAACTGGTTGAACCAGATCACGTACATGACTCCGAGTGTGTCCGCGTTGTTGACGAACCACGCGGCCAGATTGTCACCGTAGGTCTTGTCACCGCCGCCGGCGACGCCGCCGAACCCACCGGCCTGAGCCGAAAAGTCACAGGCTCGTCCTCGAGGGTGCTCGCCGCCGTCTTCGGTCGGCCGGTAACAGGAGGCGTACCGGTCGAAACCGGCAGCACGAGCCTGGTTAAACGCGTGGTTCATCCGCGCGGTGATGCATCCGTCGGTCGTGGGATCGTCGACGGAACAACTCTCGGACGGCCAGGAACCGTCGGGGTTGCGCGGCGCGGGTTCTGCCGAACCGTAGTCGCCTCCGCTGGGACCGCTCTGCTCGTCGACCTCACGCTGAAGATCGTTTTTGGCTTTTTCCTTCTTGTCGACGGCCTTCTCTGCGGCTTCGACCTCGTCTTCCAGTGCCTTTTCGTCGGCGGCCAGCGAATCGCGGGCCTCGACGAGTTCCTGCAGACGACGACCGCTGTCCGCGCCCAGGTAACTGACCATGGACAAACCGTCGATGGCCGAGTCCGGCGAGCCGGTCGCCAATATGGCGGTGGCCGACGGCAGTCCGCCGTTGGCGTAGGCGATCTCGGCGAAGTCGTTAACCTCCGCGGTCAAGACCTCGATGGCCTCTTTGGTTTGCTCGATGGTCTCTTGGAGTTGCTCCTGACGTTCCAAGGCCACGTCAAGCTCCTGCTCGGCCTCCACGAACTCTTCGATCGCGATCTCGAGTTCTTCTTCTATGGAGTGACCGTCGTCTTCGGGGTCGGCGGAAGCCGGTCGTGCCATCGGAACCACAATCAACGCGCACACGGTGGCGGCAATGATCCACAACCGGTGCCGGCGATGTTTCATTCGCACAGCCATGTCTCTCGTCTCGTCCGCCTACCGGGTTAGCTGTCGGGTTCGGGCGGCGAGACTGCCCTACCGCTTCGGGGGAAGCGGATTCACCCCGGCCGCGCCGTAGCGTGGCGGTGGGTCCCCGGCTCGCCAGGATGACGACTCGGCGGTGGAGCGCCGTCGTCGCTTCGTGAGGCGACGAGGGACGGCGGCCCCACGCAACTGTAAAGGCCCCGCCGCCTCATGACAACCACAGGTTTTCCACTGTCACACCAGGTAGCAACAGTCGTACGGTCCGCTGTCGAGAGGCCTCTTCGAACTCCGTTCGCCGTGAGCGGCTATGAAGGTCGCGCATACGGTGTTGCATGCGCGACTTCTTCACCGCGAGATGCCACCGAACGCCTCACAACGGAACAGTGGACTCGAAGGGACGGCCTCTCAGAGCATGGACACGTGCACGTGGTCGGTGTGGTCGCAGGACGGACTGTTCCCGCCGCAACCCGGATAATGGCGCCAGCCACCCAATGCGGGTTCCCAGATCTCGTTGAACCAGATGACGTACTTTACGCCGAGCAGGTCGGCGTGTTGCACGAACCAGTAGGCGAGGTTGTCACCGTAGACCTTGGCCTCGCCGGTGGCGTAACCGTGGAAGCCACCGACATGAGACGCAAAGTCGCAGGCTCGCCCACGTGGATGTTCGCCACCGTCCTCCGCCGACCGGTAACAGGCGGTGTAACGGGTGAATCCGGCCATGACGGCCTGCGTCAACGCGTGATCCATACGGCCGGTGATACAACCGTTGGTGGTCGGGTCCGGCATCGAGCAACTTTCGTACGGCCAGCTTCCGTCCGCTCCACGCGGAGCCGCGTCGGGCACCCTCGCGTTACCGCCCTGTGGGCCGGGGGAGGCGCCTCTTCCGTCGGAGGCGATGGCTCTGGCCGCCGCGTCGCGCGCCTCTTCCATGTCGTTGAGAGCCTGCTCGGCCGCGAGGATCTCGTCCTCCAGCGCCAACTCCTCGGCCTCAAGGCTCGCTTCGGCCTCCACAAGTTCCTGTAGTTTGGCGCCGCTGTCGTCTCCGAGGTAACTCACCACGGCAAGCGCGTCCACCGCGCTTCCGGGGTCTCCGGTCGCCAAAATGGATGTCGCCGGTGGTAGCCCTCCGTTCAGGTAGGCCGCAACCGCGAAATCGTTGACCTGACCGGTCAGAGATTTAATGGTCTCTTTGGAATTCTCTATTTCATCCTTCAGATCGTCCTGTCGTGATTCGGCCGATCTCAACGCGTCCTCGGCTTCGACATAGGCGTCGATTGCCTCGGACAGCTCCGCCTCGATGCCCATTTCGCCCGGTTCGGCATGCCCTGCCACCGGTAGCAGCATCAGCATCGTGCACAAACCGGAAACGACAATCGCCACGCGGCGAATGAACGGGGTTCTGGTCACTGGTGATCTTTCTTCGTCGACCGCCTACCGGGTTAGCTGCCGGGTTCGGGCCGAAGAACGCCCTACCGTTGAAAGCACGGATTCACCCCGAAGGCCCGTTAAACCGACCTGTATGGGTCCCCGGTTTGCCCGCAGGCAATTCGGCGGCGAACACTCGCTGCCGCACCTGACTTCGCGGCAGTGAAGGGACGAGCATTCGACGCGAAAGCCTAACGCATCACCATATAACCCTCAACAGTCGACAATCGGTGAGCAACAGGACACCTTGCAGCGAAAGGGATCCCAAGCCACGCGGTTACGGCCTTCGAACGTCTGCTCCGACACAGAGGACTCAGAAGGCTTCGACCAGCTTCAGCACGTCGGCGGCGCAACCCCACGACAAGGTCACTCCCGAGCCTCCGTGCCCATAGTTGTGGACGATGCGACCGTCGTCGGGGTCCCGTTCCAGGCGAACCGTTGCACGGGCGGGCCGCAATCCGACCCGGCGTCCGATGACGGGTAGTCCGCCGATGCGGGGGTCCACGGCGGTACAGCGGCGCAGGATGTCGGCCTCGATCATCGGATCGGGTTCGGTGTTCTCGTCGTCGTAGACCCCGATGCCACCCAACACCAGATGATCGGGATGCGGAAAGATCACGGTTAGTTCGCCGTCGATCGCATTGCCGAGAAAAAATTCCTCGATACCGGGATTCGGCGTTTCGACCATCTGGCCCCGGATGGCCCGCATCGTCGGGTCCGGCACGAGTTCACGCGATTCGAGCCCCGCACAGTTCACGACGACGTCGCCGGAGAGACCGGACAACTCGTGCACGCGTCGATGTTCCAACGACACACCCGCCGCGTCGAGTCTCCTGCTCAGATAATCCAGATACCGAGGCATGTCGATGAGCGGAATCGTGTAACGCCAAGCCGTCCGATACTGCGGCGGTGCCTCGCCGGGGAGACATTCCCGATAACCGGGAACGGTCGCCGCCCACCGGGGGGTCGCGTCGACTTCGGGGTCGGCTTCGATTCCGGAAACCATGCGTACGGCGCTCCCGTCGACCTCGGCCACGTCGGTAAAGACCCGCCATGATGCCGCCGCCCACGCGTCAACCCGCTCATCGTCGACCATGTGCGGGCCCCAACTGGCGCCGGCCACAGCCGAGGTCGTGTCACGCGGGTGACGGTGGGCTACAACTCGAACCCGATGACCGGCCTCGGCGGCAAGTAGTGCGGTGGTGAGGCCCGACACGCCGGCTCCGACGACGGTGATGTTCATGACTGGGTCGACTTTCGTTGATCAACGGTCGGATGGCCAGGCTATCGCGCGAACGACTCGGCCACCGCTGTCGCTGGAACCACCGGGGCCGTGCTCATGGATAGGCATGGTCGTTGTTGGAATCGCGTTCCCGGCGCACGGCCTAGACCGCACTTCCACGCGACAGTCGCGTCGGCCGATCCGGGTTCGCTGCGGCGGTGCATTCGAGGAATCCCGGTCCGTGTCCCGTCCCGGTCGTTGAAGTCGACAGAGCGCGGCTTTCGAGGGCAACGTGGGCGATGTAAGAAGGATGCACGCCATCGTCGACGTTGTGCGGCTGCACATACGCGCGATCCTCATCGCCGTCGAACAATACGACGACGTTTCCGGCCTCGTCGAACATCGGGCCGGGTCGCGCACCGTTACCGGCTTACTCGATCCGCGGCTTCATGACAACCTGGGAAGTGTCCGCCACCAGGCAGAGCAGCCACAGGTCCCGAAAAACGTCCTCGTAGGCTCCATCGAGACAGCCGGACCGCATTCGGCCCATGAGCGACATCGGACATATCCGCCGTCGGCCGTCGGTCGCGTCGGCCGATCCGGGTTCGATGGCGGCGGTGCATTAAGGGCTGCATCGGCAACAACCGCCCGCATCTTTACACGGCCTCCAGCTCCACAGAGCTGTGTGATCAGGTGTCAATCACCGGTTACCAAGGCGACGATTGGGCCGCCGTACTTCAAACCGGTTGGCGTGACCGGCCCACGGTTGGGCAAACATGCGCAATCGGTGTGCCGCTTGGTTTCATCGACCGGCCCGTCGACATGAGCCCATCGCCTATCGGTCGTCGAAGCACGAACGAATCGCTGGACGGCCCGGTCCATACGCGGTGATATCGACCGACGTGGACTGGGCTGCGGAAAACATCGCGCACCCCGGCTCGAAAGTGCCTTCCGCGACGCGGTCATGGCGGGAGACTCTGCGACCACGTTGCCGCCGAGTGCACGGTACGGTTCGCTCTCGGTCGACACACGGCGGCCGACGACCACGCCACGTCGAGACTACGCCTACTCGAGCGGCTGTCCGTCCGGTGAGACAGCGGTGGGACTCTGAGCCCGGCCGGACCGCAGCGCGCAGAACGCGCGGTCGTCACGGCTCCAATGCTCGACAATGCGCCAGTTGCTGTCCGATGTGAGGCGGGCCAACGCCTCGGCACCGATTCGGGCCCATGCAAATCGGCCACCGCGCCGTCCAGCCCCGTTGTCGACGTGCACCGTCAGCCGTTCGTCGACGTTGGAGTTGGCCACCTCCGTGATGAGAAGCCCGCCCGGAGCGGTGATGTGGGTG
>DHCFJ07801__coassemble_2555_pt1 | contig 10141 bp, 11 predicted proteins | sample DHCFJ07801__metabat2_low_PE_011 | metagenome-assembled genome bin DHCFJ07801 | reverse complement strand
CGGGATCGTGGGTGACGAGGATGATTGCTCCTGAAAACGTTGCGATGGCGTCGAGCACCTGCTCACGGCTGGCGGGATCGAGGTTGTTGGTGGGTTCGTCGAGCAGGAGGACGTTAGCCCCGGAGCACACCAGGGTGGCCAAGGCCAATCGGGTCTTTTCGCCTCCGGACAGGACCCCCGCCGGCTTGTCGACGTCGTCACCGGAGAAAAGGAACGCACCCAAAATTTTGCGCAATTCGGTGTCGGTGTGTCGCCCTCCGGCTTGCGAAGCCGCCGTGCGCATCAGTTCGAGCACGGTGCGATCGACCTCCAGCGTTTCGTGCTCCTGAGCGTAGTAACCGATACGCAGCCCGTGACCGGCCACGACCTCCCCCGTGTCCGGAGTCAGCACCCCGGCCAGGATCCGCAGCAATGTGGTCTTTCCCGCACCATTGAGCCCCAGGATGACCACACGTGAACCCTTGTCGATCGCCACATCGACGTCGACGAAGATCTCCAGGGACCCATAAGATTTGGACAGCCCTTCGGCGGTCAACGGGGTTTTACCGCACGGCGCCGGTTGCGGAAGTCTCACCTTGGCGACCCTGTCGGACTGACGGACCTCCTCCAAGCCCCCGACAAGACGTTCGGCGCGGCGGAGCATGTTCTGCGCAGCTACGGCCTTAGTCGCCTTGGCGCGCATTTTTTCCGCCTGAGTGGTTAGTTGAGCCGCTTTTCGTTCGGCGTTGGCCCTTTCGCGGCGGCGACGGTGCTCGTCGTCTTCCCGCTGCTTCAAGTAGGCCCGCCAGCCCAGGTTGTACTGGTCCACCGTCGATCTGTTGGCGTCCAGGTACCACACCTTGTTGTCCACGGCTTCCAGCAGATCAGCGTCGTGACTGATGACGATCAGGCCGCCCTTGTGCGCCGACAGGTAGGAACGCAACCAGGTGATGGAGTCGGCGTCGAGGTGGTTGGTCGGTTCGTCCAACAGGAGGGTGCTGTTCCCGTCGGCGGTGTCGGCGAAAAGTATCCGTGCCAGTTCGATGCGACGTCGCTGTCCACCCGACAACGTCCCGAGGCGTTGAGCGAGGATCCGGTCGGCGAGACCGAGGTTGGCACAGATTCGCGCCGCTTCGGATTCGGCCGCATAGCCGCCCATACCCGCGAAACGGTCTTCGAGCCGACCGTACCGGTTCACCAGTCGGTCCCGTTCGGTGTCGTCGGCCGTTTCGGCCAGCTGTGACTGCAGTTTGGTCATCTCGGCCAGCAAAGTGTCCAACCCGCGTGCCGACAGCACACGGTCCTTGGCGCTGACGTCCAGATCACCGGTCCGGGGATCCTGGGGAAGGTAGCCGTATGCTCCGCGCCGATCCACCTTGCCGGCGTAGGGAAGGTTCTCCCCCGCCATGGTTTTCAAGGTCGTGGTCTTTCCCGCGCCGTTTCGACCAACCAACCCGATGCGGTCGCCGGGTTGCACCCGCAGGTTGATGTCGGACAGAAGGATCCTGGCACCGGCACGCAATTCGAGTCCGGTTACGGAAATCATAGGAGCGGCTCGCTTTCGAGAAGAAGGCCAACAGGCGGCGCCGAGGTGGCGGCAATGAGAGATCGGCGCCCGCGTCTGCGGGTCCACGGCGGGTCGGCCGCGCAGGCGCACGGTGGAGATGCAGTGACTGACGTCATGGAACGGCTCGCTTTCGGGTAAAGGCCGATGGGCAGGGCTCGGTTTCACCAACCCGGGTCACGCGTCGTCGCCGGTCATCCCGGCGCGTGTGTCAGCAGGTTGGTCGAGGGCTGCTCAGCCTTCACAGCGATGCACGGCGCCAGTCTAACCACGGGCCGTCGCGCAGAGCCACTCGATATCGGTCACCTCAATTGTCACATCGGATCATCCCCCCGGAGGACCTCGGTCGCCACAGGGTGGAACCGAGGCTAAGAGGTGGAGTCACAATCCCGTGGCACAGCGACTCACAACAGCATGTTTTCGCAGTTCAGGGCCCTAATGTCCGGTTCGGCTCCTTGTAGGTTCGCCTCGTTATGGATTCACCCTCGGAAAAAACCCCTGAACTGCGTAAACCGTCGAAGTACTTCGGTCGACACCGCCAACTGCCGTTCTCTAGAACGGTTTTCGCGGCCATCGCCGCGGCCACGTTGATAGGCAGTGGGTTGTCGGCAGCCGTCGCGGCGGACAGTCCCGCCGACGACACGGTCGCCGTGGCGTCGGCTGAACGAGAGGAGCAGGCCCAAGCCGACCGAGATGCGGAACGAGAGGTTCCGGCCGAGAGCGAGGCTCCTGAGAAGGACGCCGACCCGGCCGAGACTCCCGACCCCAAGGACGCCGAAGCCGCGCCACCTCCGGACTGGGTCATACCGTCACCGGCACCGATCAGTGACGTGTACGGGCCGCGGGCCTGGCGAGGCGGCGAGATGCATTACGGCACCGACTTCGCCGCCGCCGAAGGCGCCGACAACTATGCGGCCGCCGACGGGACTGTGGTGCAGGCCGGCTCCAACGGCGGCTACGGCCTGGGCATCACCATCGAACACGCCAACGGCGTTGTCACCGTTTACGGTCACCACTCGAAGCTCTTGGTGGACGTCGGAGACAAGGTTAAGGCCGGGGACACCATCGGCCTTGCGGGTTCGACCGGGGACGTGACGGGACCTCACCTGCACTTCGAGGTTTACGTGAACGGGACCCCCACCGATCCCGTGAAATTCCTGAAGGACAAGGGCGTCAAGATCTAGACCTCAATCCTCCCTCCCAAGAGGCGGTTCGTTCCGGTTGCGAACCGCCTCTTCTACGGCCGAGCCGTTTGCATTTCAAACCTCTTGTTGACAACAACTACTTTCGTCAATAGTGTTGTTGCATGAGCGAACCATCCGAACGGGAGCTGTCCCCCGAGGAATCACTGCAACTGATCACCCGACAGCAGCACCACGCCAACCGAAAGCTCGGTGGCCACCACCTGTGGTACTGGACCCCCTGGGGCGTCACCTGGCTCATCAGTTTCGGCCTGTTCTTCCTGTACTACGGACTGGACGGCGCCCCCTATGTGGCAATGCCGCAGGCGGTACCGCTGATCGTCTTGTTCAGCCTCATGCTGGTCGCGATCTCCTGGACCGCATTCATCGGAATCCGGTCGACCCGACACATCCAGGGGGCGAGTAGCACTCAGGGAATGATGTTCGGGTTTACCTGGACCTTCGGTTTCCTGACCGTGATCGCGACCGGCATCTACTTCAAGGACTTCATTCCCGAAGACCAGATCGGTCTGCTGTGGGCGGGTCTGTCCGTCGGGGTCACGGGAATGTTGTACATGGCCGGGGCCGCCATTTTCAACGACCGGTCCATGTTCGGGCTCGGCCTGTGGATCAGCGTCGTCAACGCCATCGGGATCACCGCCGGACCCGGTTGGCACGCGCTACTGACCGCCACCGCCGGTGGTGGCGGCATGCTCCTGGGCGGTCTGGTGCTCCATATGCACGACAGGGGCCGGTCATGAGCGAGCCGGTTCCGGAACTGGATCCGGTCATTCACGCCCAAGCCCGGCTACGTGTCGTGGCAACCCTGGCCACACTGTCCCAGTCCGACCGCATCGCCTTTCCGGGTCTGCGAGATCTACTCGACATGAGCGCGGGAAACCTCTCGGTTCACCTGCGCAAGCTTGAAGACGCCGCCTATATCGACGTCACCAAGACGCACCGAGGCCGTACACCGGTCACCTATATCGCTTTGACCACCCGCGGACGCCTGGCGTTCGAGCAATACACCACCGCCATCCGCGCATTGATCGACCCCTCCGGAGGTTCCTTATGACCGTCGCACGCGCCGTCAACCTGACCCATCGCTACGGGGAGCAGCTGGCACTCGATCGCGTGAACCTCGACGTGGAACGCGGCCAACTCGTAGGACTGTTGGGCCCCAACGGAGCCGGTAAATCCACGTTGCTCAAATTGTTTACCGGGGGGCGATTCCCCACGGACGGTTCGGTCGAGCTGTTCGGCTTTGACCCGCGACGCCCCACCGCGCGTCGTCATATCGGTGTGACACCCCAGGAAACAGGGCTGCCGGAGACATTGCGTGTGGGGGAAGTCGTCGACTATGTCCGCGCCCACTTCCCCGAGCCGGCGGATCGTGACGATCTCCTGGACCGCTTCGGACTTCTCGGCATGAGACGTAAACAAACCGGTGCACTGTCGGGTGGACAAAAAAGACGACTGGCGGTGGCCTTGGCCTTTGTGGGCCGCCCCAAACTGGTCTTCCTCGATGAACCCACGACCGGCCTGGACGTCGAAGCGCGTCGGTCCCTGTGGGATGCGATCGCATCGTTCCACGCCGAGGGTGGCACCGTCGTCCTGACCAGCCATTATCTAGAGGAGGTCGAGGCGCTCGCGCAACGCGTCGTCGTGATCGGCGAAGGCCGTCTTCTTGCCGACGGCCACGTCGACGAGATCAAAAAACGCGTCGGACTGACCAAGGTCAGCTACCTCGGCGAACAGATCAAGACCGAGTCCGTGGTCGATTCACGACGTGACCGAGACCGGGTCGTCGTCTACACCTCCGACCCCGACCAGGTCATTCGCGAGCTCGTGACAGCAGGTCCCGACTTTCGTGAGCTGGCGATTGAACCGGCATCACTCGAAGACGCATTCCTCACCCTCACCAACGCCTGAAGGGCCCATCAATGTCACTGGCCTTGACACACGCCAAATACCATTTTCTTGAGACCGTCCGTGTACCGATCGCGGTCATAGGGACCATGTTCTTTCCGGCTGCGAGCATGTTGTTCTTCGTGGTGCCGTTCGCCGGTTCCCATTCTGCAGCCGCCACCTACGCCACGGGCGCGATGACGGTGTTCGCCACCATGTCGGCCTGCCTGTTTCAGTACGGCATCAGCGTCGCCGAAGACCGTGCCCAACCGTGGGAACCGTTCACACGCACGTTGCCCGTGGGGGCGGCGCCTCGGTTCATCGGACGCGTCATCAATGTGGGCGTCATGACGTTGCTGGCGCTGCTACCCGTTCTCCTGATCGCCGCACTGTTGACGGAGGCGACGGTCTCCGTCCCCGGTCTGCTCCTGGGGGCAGTTGCCCTCCTGGTGACCGCGGTCCCGTTCTCCCTACTCGCCGTCGGCTACGCGCTGCCCAGCCGCGCTGCATTGGCGGTAACCCAGCTGTTGTTCTTCCCCATGGCGTTTGGAGGAGGGCTGTTCTTCGGCGGACCCGACCGAATGCCCTCGTTTCTCGAACACGTCGCACCGTTTTTGCCCACCCGCGGCGCGGTGGAGCTGGTGTGGACGGCAACCACCGACTTTTCTCCCGAACCGACGTCTCTGATCGCGTTGGGAGTCTGGACTGCGGCCACCGCGGGGACAGCGGTGTGGGCCTTCCGGCGGGACCAGGGGCGCCGTTTTCGGTAAGTCCTCGTCGGGCTGCACCAGATGAATACGCACGACGCGAAACCACTGGGGCAACTTCTCCAACGTCGAGCGTCGAGGCTCGGCCACGTCACCGAAATGCGGAGGATGCACCCGCTCCTTCACTCCGGCCAGACGCGGATCGTCAAGGACCGCGGCCACAAGGTCGCGGTCCCCGGCGGTAACAACCGCATACAGCTCGTCCAGGGCCTCCGCCAGAAGGCGATGCACCACATCGGCGGCCGATTTGACGGCCTTGTTCGCCTGGTTCGATCTTCTCCGGGCGTACCGTTGCTGGGACCATCCGCCTGCGGCGGTACGCCCCTGCACGTATGTCGTGTCAACCTTCGATCGAAGCAGGCGATGGCCGTCGAACACACCGACGGCAAACGCGCCACGCCGCGCGATGACCGCACCCACGGTCCGTGGACGGTTCGCCGCCTCGACGAAGAAGTCCAGCAGACGTCCCCAACCTTCGGTCGGGTCCGGTTGCGGAACCTGATGCGGGAGAAATGCACCCAACGGGAGATCGCACACCGCGACGGCGCCGTTAGAGGCCTCGGCGCGGACACCGGTCTCGGTGGCGATCAGTTCAGCGCCTCCGTGCCGTTGCTCGAATCCGTCGAGCCACTTGGCGATCCGTTCCGGCGTCACCAGTATTTCCCGGCCGCCTCCGGCGGCCGGGCGATTAACGGTCACGAGATCTAAACGTTGAAACCCAGGGCACGCAACTGCTCACGGCCGTCGTCGGTGATCTTGTCGGGGCCCCACGGCGGAATCCATACCCAGTTGATGCGCATGTCGCTGCACAGTCCGCCGCCCGGACCGCTCGTCAACGCCGACCGTGTCTGGTCTTCGATAACGTCGGTCAGCGGGCATGCGGCCGAGGTCAACGTCATATCCACCGTCGCAACATTGTCGTCGTCAACGTGAACGCCGTATACCAAGCCCAGGTCGACGACGTTGATGCCCAGCTCCGGGTCGACCACATCCTTCATGGCTTCCAGGACGTCGTCGGACGCCGCCTTCGCGACCGGCGTCGTCTCCTTCGCCGCTTCGGTACCGGTGGTCTCGGTGTCGGTCATGTGTTATCTCCGCTCGTAGCTGAACTCGCGCGTATCGCGGCGTCTTTGAACGCCATCCACGACAGCAACGCGCACTTCACCCGGCCGGGGAACTTCGACACGCCGGCGAACGCCACCGCGTCCTCCAACACATCCTCGTCGGGGTCGACGGCTCCTCGACTGGCCATCAATTCGGAGAAGGCTTCGAGTGTGGCGAAAGCCTCCTCCAATTTCCTGTCGTGCACCAGGTCGTACATGACGCTGGCCGAGGCCTGGGAAATCGAGCATCCGATGTTGTCGTAAGAGACATCGGCGACTCGACCGTCATCAATGTGTACCCGCAGAGTGATTTCGTCACCGCAGGTCGGATTGACGTGGTGCGCCTCGGCCTGGAACGGTTCCCGCAAGCCTTTCCCGTGCGGAGACCTGTAGTGATCCAGGATTACCTCCTGGTACAGCTCATCGAGCATCAGCCGAACACCTTCCGCGTCTTTTCCAAGCCTGCCACAAGCGCATCGACGTCCTGTCGAGTCGTATAGACGTAAAACGACGCCCGTGTCGTGGCCGCCACTTTAAACCGGGCGCAAACCGGCTTCGCGCAGTGATGACCGACTCGGACCTGAACTCCCTCGGAGTCGAGGACCTGCCCCACGTCATGCGGGTGGATACCGGCAAGGTCGAACGAAACCGTTCCTCCCCGGGATACCGCGTTGGCGGGGCCGATCACCGTCAAATCGGGGACACTGCTCAACGCGTCCAACGCGTACGTGACCAATTCCTTCTCGTGCCACTGCACTGCACGCATGTCGAGGTTCGAGAGGTAGTCGACCGCAGCGCCCAAACCGACCGCTTCGGTGATGGGCGGCGTTCCGGCTTCGAATCGAGCCGGCGGGGCAGCGTACGTCGACTTCGCCATCGACACCGATTCGATCATAGATCCACCGGCGAGGAAGGGAGGCATGGTCGACAACAGGTCGTACCTTCCCCACAGAACACCGATACCGGTCGGACCGCACATTTTGTGGCCGGTGAAGACGACGAAGTCGGCGTCCAGCTGTGTCACGTCGAACGGCAGGTGCGGCACCGACTGGGACGCGTCGAGCATGACCAGAGCACCCACCTGTCGGGCCCGGGCCACGATAGGTGTCACGTCATTGATCGTGCCGAGAATGTTCGACATGTGCACAACGGACACGATCTTCGTGCGTTCGGTGATGACATCGTCAAGATCGGTGAGGTCAAGCCGTCCCTCATCGGTGATGCCCAACCATTTCAAACTCGCACCGGTGCGTTGGCACAGCAACTGCCAGGGCACGATGTTCGAGTGGTGTTCCATCTCCGAGACGACCACTTCATCGCCGGGCCCCAGCGTCAACCGTGGGTCGGCGCCCGGTTCGAGCGTCGCAGCCAACATCGAATAGGCCACCAGGTTGATGGCCTCGGTGGAGTTTTTCGTGAACACGATCTCGTCGGTGGACGGCGCCTTGACAAACGCCGCCACCTTCGCGCGTGCACCCTCGAACTCGTCGGTCGCCTCGGTTCCGAGGGTGTGAACGGACCGGGCGATGTTCGCGTTGTGAGTTGAGGCGAACGTTGCCATGGCGTCGATCACAGCCTGCGGCTTCTGGGACGTGTTGCCCGAATCCAGGTACACAAGCGGTTTTCCCGCGACCGTCCGCGAAAGAATCGGGAAGTCACGACGAACCGCCGCAACGTCCAGATCCGGCACGTCCGCGGGACGTTGCGACGGCACGGTCGGGACCATGCTCACTCTCCGATCTTGGCGGCGCCGGCGCCGGCCGCGTACCGCTCGTACCCTTCGGCCTCCAGGCGCTCCGACAGTTCGGGACCGCCCTCTTCAACGATCCGACCGCCGACGAACACGTGGACGAAGTCCGGCTTGATGTAGCGCAGAATCCGCGTGTAGTGCGTAATCAACAGAACGCCCGCGTTGGTGTCGGTCTTAGCCTGGTTGACACCTTCGCTGACGATACGCAGGGCGTCGATGTCGAGCCCGGAGTCGGTCTCGTCGAGGATCGCCATCTTGGGTTTCAGCAGCTCCAGCTGCATGATCTCGTGGCGCTTTTTCTCACCGCCGGAGAACCCCTCGTTCACGCTGCGCTGCGCGAACTCCGCATCCATGTTGAGGCCGGACATCGCCGACTTGAGGTCCTTCATCCACGTGCGAAGCTTCGGCGCCTCACCGTCGATGGCGGTCTTCGCGGTGCGCAGGAAGTTCGACACCGATACTCCCGGTACCTCCACCGGGTACTGCATCGCCAGGAACAGACCGGCGCGCGCACGTTCGTCGACGCTCATTTCCAGGACGTTCTCACCGTCAAGAGTCACCGAACCACCGGTGACGGTGTATTTCGGGTGACCGGCCACCGAATAGGCCAACGTGGACTTACCGGAGCCGTTGGGGCCCATGATCGCATGGGTCTCGCCAGAGTTGATGGTCAAATCGACCCCGTGAAGGATCTGCTTTTCCTCACCCTCGCCGACGTTCACCGACACCTGAAGGTCGCGAATGGAAAGCGTGCTCATGTGAAAACTTTCTCCCGAAATATCGTTAGTTCTTGGGCGTGAGGCTTAGATAGACGTCGCCGTCACGGATCTCGACCGGATACACCTTCACCGGAACCGTCGCGGGCAACCCGGTGGGCTCACCGGTTTTCAAATCGAAGCGTGAACCGTGAAGCCAGCACTCCAGGGTGCAGTCCTCCACGTCTCCCTCCGAGAGCGCGACGGCGGCGTGCGAACACTCGTCGTAGATGGCGAAAACATCGTCGTCGGTGCGCACCAGCGCTATCGGGGTGCCGTCGATCTCGGCTCTGACAGCCTCGCTCACCGGCAGTTCGTTCACCGCGCAGATGCGGTGGAAGGTGCCACTCGACGTCGTCATCGAATCACACCCCCGCCTTGTCGAGGCGCTTCTCAATCGCCTCGCTCAGCCGTTCACGCATCGCATCAATGTGGATGCGGCTCAACAGGTCGGCGAAGAATCCGCGCACGACCAACCGACGTGCCTCGTCTTCGGGAATGCCCCGCGATTGAAGGTAGAACAGCTGCTCGTCGTCGAAACGCCCGGTTGCGCTGGCGTGGCCGGCGCTAACGATCTCCCCGGTTTCGATCTCCAGGTTGGGTACCGAGTCGGCTTGAGCGCCATCGGTCAACACCAGGTTCCGGTTAATCTCGTAGGTCTCAATCTGCTCGGCGACCTTGCGGATCAGCACGTCACCCACCCAGACGGTGCGGGCATCCTGCCCCTGCAGCGCGCCCTTGTAGTCGACGTTGCTTTTCGTATGAGGAGCGTTGTGATCGACGAACTGGCGGTGCTCCAAGTGCTGACCGGCATCGGCGAAGTACAACCCGAGCAAGTCCGCCTCGGCTCCGGTGCCACCGTAACGAACGTTGGAGTTCAACCTCACCAGATCACCACCGAGAGTGACGACGATGTGTCGATACGAGGCGTCACGCCCCACCAGGGCCTCATGCTGCCCCAGGTGAACCGATTCACGGTCCCAGTCCTGGACCGAGATCACGGTGACCTGGGCGCCGTCACCGACGACGACTTCAAGGTTGCCGGTGTGCACGCCCGAACCCTGGTGGTCCAGTATGAGCGTCGCCTTGGCGAATGCCCCGACCTCCAGCACATAGTGTGCGTTACTGCGTTTA
>DHCFJ07801__coassemble_2525_pt1 | contig 10308 bp, 9 predicted proteins | sample DHCFJ07801__metabat2_low_PE_011 | metagenome-assembled genome bin DHCFJ07801 | reverse complement strand
CCGAGTGGTCACCGGCTCGGTCGCGTCTGCGACCGTCATGGGGAAAGGATCACCGAACGGACGGCCACGGCGGCCTCCAACGCCGCCACGGCCGTCGCCCAGCCCTTGTCCTCCGAAGACTCCTCGAATCCCGCACGATCGACAGCCTGTTCCATCGAGTCGACGGTCAGGACACCGTGACCGACCGGTGTTGCCTCGTCCAGGGCCACACGAGTCAACCCGTCGGTCACCGATCGGCATACGTAGTCGAAATGCGCGGTCTCACCGCGAATCACCACCCCCAATGCCGCGACCGCGTCGTAACGACGAGCAAGCGCCTGTGCGACCACCGGCAGCTCCACCGAGCCCGCCACACGCAAGGTCGTTACCTGGGCGACCGAGCAGGCTTTGGCAGCCTGATGTGCCCGCTCGACCATGTGGTCGACCAGCTGCACGTGCCAGCGGGTGGCGACGACGCCCAGTCGCAACCCGGAGGCGTCGACGAGGTTGGATTCGGGTGCACCGTGTCCGGCCATGATCAGTCCTCTCCGTCATGTCGTGGTAGAGCGTTGTGCGAGCTCACCCGGCCACCGCCTCGATCGGCAGGTCGTCCAGCAGGTGCCCCATCCTGTCGCGCTTGGCCTTCAGGTAGCCGAGGTTCTCCGGTCCGACCGTGGAGGGTAGCCGTACCCGGCCCGTCACGGTGATTCCGAAGCCTTCGAGCCCGGCACGCTTGGCGGGGTTGTTGGTCAACAACCGCATGGATGTCACGCCCAGATCCGCGAGGATCCGTGCGCCCGTGCCGTAGTCGCGGGCGTCGGCGGGCAGACCGAGCTCGAGATTGGCGTCGACGGTGTCCCTGCCGTCATCCTGGAGTCGGTAGGCACGCAACTTGTCCATCAACCCGATACCGCGGCCCTCGTGGCCCCGCATGTAGAGGACGACGCCACGTCCCTCGTCGGCGATCGCGCGCATGGCCGCGCGAAGCTGCGGCCCACAGTCACAGCGCAACGAGCCGAAGGCGTCTCCGGTGAGACATTCGGAGTGGACCCTCACCAGGATGTCCGTACCGTCGGAGATGTCTCCGTGCACGAGAGCGATGTGCTCGGCACCGTCGGACGGGGCCCGGTACCCCACCGCCGTGAACCGGCCGTGTTCGGTGGGAAGGATGGTCGTCACGACCTGTTCGACCTGCGGTTCGACACGTCGCCTATAGGCAATAAGGTCGGCGATACTGATCAACGGCAGGCCGTGTTCGGTCGCGAACCGACGTAGATCCGGAAGCCGTTTCATCGTTCCGTCGTCGTTGACCAGTTCACACAGCACCGCGGCAGGACGCAGACCGGCCATCCGGGCCAGGTCCACACCGGCCTCCGTGTGCCCGGGGCGGCTCAGAACCCCGCCGGCGACGGCGCGCAACGGAACCATGTGCCCGGGGCGCGACAGGTCTTGCGGCGATGTCATCGGATCGGCCAACAGCCGTATCGTGTGAGCGCGGTCCGCGGCCGAGATACCGGTGCTGATGCCGTCGGCGGCGTCCACCGACACGGTGTAGGCGGTGCCACGCGGGTCCTGGTTGGTGTGATGCGCCGGCGGCAGTTCGAGCCGGTCCGCGTCCTCCGACGTCAAGGGGGCACAGATGTAGCCCGACGTGTATCGGACCGTGAACGCCAACAGTTCCTCCGTCGCGTGCTCGGCGGCGAAGATCAGATCGCCCTCGTTTTCGCGATCGGCGTCGTCCACGACGACGACGGCGCCCCCGTCACGGATGTGAGCAACGGCCTGCTCGATCGAGTCGAGTGTGGTCATGATGCCGCCTTCGTGACGTTAAGGAGTTTTTCCACGTGTTTGGCGATAACGTCCACCTCCAGGTGGACCGGGTCCTGCGGCCGTTTAAAGCCCAAAGTGGTCGCCGCGAGTGTGACCGGTATCAGTCCGACGGCGAACTCCGTGGCCGACACCGAAGCCACCGTCAAGGAGACTCCGTCGACAGTGATCGACCCCTTTTCGACCACATAACGAGACAGACCGGTGGGTAGGGAGAACGTGACGGTCTCCCACTCCTCCTCCGGTTCGCGCTTGAGGATTTCGGCAACGCCGTCGACGTGTCCCTGCACCAGGTGACCGCCCATGCGGGTGGACAATGTGGCGGCACGCTCCAGGTTGACCCGTTCCCCCACCACCAGATTTCCCAGTGCGGTGCGTTTGAACGTCTCCCCCATCACGTCGACGGTGAACTCGTCACCGATCACGGACGTGACGGTCAGGCACACCCCGTTGACGGCGATCGAGTCACCGTTTGAGGCGTCGCCGGTAACCAACGGGCCGCGGATTTTGACGTCGGCGACACCGATGTCGGTGACCTCGCCGAGTTCTTCGACTATTCCGGTGAACATAACCTCGTGTTCCCTATACCTGCGGTAACGGGCACACGGCAGGCGGGGACAGCGAGTTGCGCGTCGGGACGGAAATACCCGACACACTCGCGCGCCAACTACCATCCGGACTTTAACCGTCGGCCCCGGATTCTCACCGGGTCAACCGATCGCTGGAAACGATCGGGTCGCGGGCTCGCGGAGTCCGTGCTCCGTTACCGCCGGTTCGGAATTTCACCGACCCCGCCAGCGCGCATGCTGGTCTGATGACAGTGTGACACGCCTGCGGGCGCCGTCATGATCCCAGTGGGTGATGTCACAGGGTGACACCGCGATCGTGGGGATAATCGGTTGAGATCTCCTGCGGGGAAACCTAGCCTCGGGGACCATGGCGGGAATAATTTCCGACCGGGTGGCCGTCGCCTCCCGGTCGCGGACGTCTCCTCTGGTGATTCGTCCTCGGGTCGCGCCGGCTTAGGCTCGGTCGACCATTTTATACACGGCAGCGGCGCACCGCGCCGTTCCACATCCGTGCGCCGATCGCATCTTTGTTCAGAGGCTTCACAGCCGTCGACCGATGCCTTTTCGAGACAACAATCCATCTCGGACGGGCACCCGTCGCCATCGTCGTTTCCTCAGCACCGCGCGCACACCGGCGCTGCGTGCCCGTCCCCTTCGACCACTGTGGTAAAAAGAGGACGTCATGTCACGCAAACCTTCAGACTCGCCGCACACCGAGCACCGACGGGACCGCCGCCGGAGTCCCTCACGGGGCGGCACCGGGGAACATCCACCCCGATACGGCAACACGACCAACGCCACCACACCGGTGCGGCCGAACCCGAGAACCCGGCAACGACTCTCCCAAAACCTCCTCACCGATCACGCCGTCGCCGCCGCGATCGTGCGGTACGCGGACGTCGGTAGACAAGAATCCGTCATCGAGGTCGGTCCGGGGGAGGGCATTCTGACGCGTGCCCTAGCCCGCAACGGGAATCGGATCACCGCATATGAACTCGATCCGCGCTACGCGAAGCGGCTGGCGGCGACGTACCGCAACAATCCCGACGTCACCTGCCACCATCGCGACTTTCTCACCGTCACGCCACCGAGCGAGGCGTTCTCCGTCGTCGCCAACATTCCGTACTCACGCACCAACGCCATCGTCGGGTGGTGTCTGGACGCGTCGGCCATGACGTCGGCGACGTTGGTAACCCAGTGGGAGTACGCGCGCAAACGCACGGGCGACTACGGACGTTGGAGCCGTCTGACGGTGCTGTCGTGGCCCCGGCACGAGTGGCGACTGCTGGGACGGATCGACCGGCGCCGATTCCGTCCGGTTCCACGGGTCGACTCGGGAATACTTCGTATCGAACGTCGCGACGAGCCTCTCCTCTCGCCGCGTTTGTATCGGCTATACGAGGAACTGGTCATGGCCGGGTTCATTGGGACCGGTGGAGATCTGCACCATTCGTTGCGGGGCATGGCCCGGGCGTCACGGCTGCGTAAAGCGCTCGCCCAGGCCGACATCCATCCCGGTGTCCCGGTCGGATACATCCGGCCCGGGCAGTGGGTACGTCTCGCCAGGGCATTGGGGCGCTAGAAGTCCGGCCGGTCGTTTTCTCTCTCGGGGTGTCGACTCGACGGAGAAGGCGACCGGCCGAGCGTGTGGCATCGTCCTCATGCAACACGAGGATGTTCCCAAGCGGCCGTCCGGGGAGAACCCTGATACCGGAGGTTGTCCAGCTCCGACAGGTCGGCGCTACGAATGTCGTGGCGGCGGTCGTAAGCGACGTGCGAGCCCGGGTGCGATTTCGCGACGCTCTTCATCTCGGTGGCCACGGCCACGGCCTCCCGCGGGTCGGTGAAGTGACGCTGTTCCGACAGCGCGACCCCGATCGACAATGTGGGAAGCCGAGCCTGAATGGGCTGCCCCTGTCGGTCTTGAGACTCGATGTAGCCACGTTCGGCATCGCACGGGTCGCATAGCGCCGCAGCGCGTGTTTCGAACTCGGCAATGGCGTGCCGCGTAATCGGCGCCACCAGAAGGGGGTCGCACATGATGATGAAGTCGTCCCCGCCCACGTGACCGATGAAGGCCTGCGGCGGCCCCGCCGCCAGCGCCGCCCTGTGCAGAGAGCCCGCCAACGACTGTATGAACTCGTCGCCGCGAACGAACCCGTAGGCGTCGTTGACGCTCTTAAACTGGTTGATATCCACATATGACAGTGCAAACGGCTCTCCGCTGCGGACCCACTCGGCGATCTCGGCGAGAATACGCGCGTTCCCCGGCAAGCCGGTCAACGGCGAGACCTCGCGAATCTCACGGTGACGGCGCAGAGCGGAGCGCACTCGGGCCACCACCTCCGCGGCGTCAAAGGGCTTCACCACATAATCGTCGGCTCCCACGGTCAATCCGGCGATGCGATCCGCAGAGAGACCACGACTGGTCACGATGATGACCGGCAGACTCGCCGTCATCGGGTCGCCGCGAAGCTGCCTGGTCAATTCGAGACCGTCGATCAGCGGCAGGTCGACCTCCATGAGCACAAGATCGGGGCGACGACGTGAAATCTGCGCCAGCGCCTGGTATCCGTCACGCGCCATCGACGTGTCGAAGCCGGCGTCGCGCAACTGACCGGCAAGGTACTCGGTCAGCTCGGAATCGGGGTCGACCAAAAGAACATGTTCGGAAGGGTTATCGAGGGGTGCTGTCATGGGGTCACCGATCTGGCTTGCCGATCGCGCCGTTGGCCAAACCACGCAACCGACGGATCGCCTTCGCGGGATCGTCGGCGCCGTATACGGCCGTTCCGGCGACAAACGCATCGGCACCGGCGGCCGCCGCAGCTTCGATCGTGTCGTCGGAGATGCCGCCGTCCACTTCGATGCGCAGTTCAAGGTGTCCCGACCGAACGGCGCGTCGGGCGGTGCGAACCTTGTCAAGCAGTTCCGGGATGAACGATTGTCCACCGAACCCGGCCTTGATGGTCATTACCAACAGGGTGTCGAACTCTCCCAGTAGATCGAGGTAAGGCTCGATCTCGGTGTCGCGGTCGATGGCCAACCCCGCTTTGGAACCGGCGGCGCGTAGGTCACGTGCCAGACCCACCGGGTCAGAGGTCGCCTCGGCGTGGAAGGTCACGTTGTAGGCGCCGAGTTCGGCGTACCCGACCGCCCACTGTTTCGGGTCGGTGATCATCAGGTGACAGTCCAGTGGCAGCGAGGTGGCGGCCTTGAGGGACTTGACCACCGGCGGGCCGATGGAAAGGTTGGGCACGAAGTGATTGTCCATGACATCGACGTGAAGCCAATCGGCGTCGTCGGCGACCCGGTCGCAGGCCTCTGCCAGCCGAGCGAAGTCGGCGGCCAGCAAGCTGGGGGCGATCACAGTCTCAGGAGTCGACACGTCAGACAGTGTATTCGCTTCACCCCGGCGAGTACAGGGCCGACTACCGAATATTTGGGTATTTGAATTGTTCACCCAAACCCACAAGTAAGCGCTTTCCGCCTGGTCTTCGACTTGCTGCACAAAAACATCCGCACGTGCACTTGCACACAGTCACGTTCGAGGGTGTCACGCATGCCCGCTTTCGCCCGTTGCGAAAGCCGTAAAGGATACTGGCAACCCCACACCAAACCCGGGAGGCGCTCCACTGTGAAGGTAGTGCTGGCAGGCGGTTCCGGCCATCTAGGACGCCGCATCGCGACCGATTTGTCCGAGCACGGCCACGACGTCGTCATACTGACCCGAAAACCACGAGCCGACTCCCCCACGCGCCAGGTTCCCTGGGACGGAACAACCGTCGGCGATTGGAAGGACGAACTACGGCAGGCCGCGGTAATCAACCTCGCGGGCGCGATCGTGGACCGCCCGCCCACGCCACGCAACATCGAGATCCTCACCTCGTCGCGAGTCGACCCGACCCTGGCCCTCACCGAGGCGGTGAAACAGCTCGGTGCCCCCGCACCGGTATGGCTTCAGATGAGCACCCTGGCCATCTACGGACACAGCGGCGATGCGGCAATGGACGAGTCGGCCCCGGTACCGACGCAGGGACCGCCGCAGATGACCGGAGTCGCCGTCGCCTGGGAACAGGCCGCCGACGCGGTGTCCGCCACACGCAAGGTCGTTCTGCGCACGGGCATGGTTCTCGACAAGGACTTTCCGATAATGGACCGCCTCACCGGCTTGACAAGGTGGGGCCTGGGAGGTCGAATCGGCAACGGCCATCAATGGGTGAGCTGGATCCACATCGACGATTTTCTGGCCGTCGTTCGACGCTGCCTTGAGGACTCGCAACTGTCCGACGTCGTCCACGTCACCGGCCCGCACCCGGTGCGCAACGTGACGTTGATGTCCTCCCTACGAACCGTGATGCGTCGCCCGCCGTCTCCTCCCGCTCCCGCCCCTCTCGTGAAACTTGGCGCCAGGGTGCTGCGCACCGACCCGGACCTTGCCCTGACCGGGCGACACTGCGTGCCCGGAAAACTCATGCGGGCGGGCTTCGAGTTTCGGCACCCGAAACTGCTTCCGGCGTTGCGGGACCTGCTCCGATAACCGGCGTCGGCAACTCGCCGTCGACGTTCCGGATGACATCGGCAACGCGGACGGCGATCCTGCACGTCGACCCCACCGACGGCGCCCACCGCCGGTCGTCACCGATGAATCGTTCTGTCGTCATGCGTAGCCGATTGGAGCCGGTCCGATCACATCGGACATTACCGGCAGGACGACGTCATCGATAACCGACGACTTTTTCGAGTCCGCTTCGCTTTACCTACGGGGTCATCGACGAAGCAACAAAGCCCCGAACATGGCGTCGGTGCCGTGCCGATGCGGCCACAACCGCACCGTCGGTCCCGCTCCCAACATCTCCACCCGTCCGGGAAGAACTTTACGGAAGTCCAGAAGCTCGGCCGCTCCGGCTTCGGCGGCAACCACGTCATCGGTCTCGGCGACGACGGGCGAACAGGTAACGTATGCCACCACTCCGCCCTGGCGAACCAGCCGCAGCGCGGCCGCCAGCAACTCCCGCTGCAGACTCACCAACCGCGCCACATCGGACGGATTCTTTCGCCACCGCGCCTCCGGCCGACGTCGCAACGCCCCCAACCCGGTACACGGAGCATCCACCAGAACCCTGTCGAAAGGCTCGGCGGCGGTGAACTCTCGACCGTCCGCGCAGACCACCTCGACGGGCAGACCACGGGTCGCGCCCGTAACCAGGTCGGCCCGGTGTCGCGACACCTCCACCGCCGTCACGTGAGCGCCCCGAGTCGCGGCCACCGCGCCCAGGAGCCCGGCCTTGCCTCCCGGCCCCGCGCACAGGTCCAGCCACCTTGTGTCGGAACCGTCCAAGGGGGCGTCGACCAAAGCCGCCGCCATCAACTGGCTGCCCTCGTCCTGAACGTGGGCCGCTCCGGACCGCACCGCGTCCACATCGCCGGGCGAACCGTGCGGCATGTACACCGCGTACGGTGACCAATCGCCACGGTGTCCGTCAACCCGCGCAGCGAGTTCGGAGGCCTCGATCCGCCCGGGTCGAGCGCACAGATGCACGGCGGGTGCGTCGTTGTCAGCGCCCAGCGCTGCGATCAGCTCGGACTCGTCGCCACCCAACGCCTCGTCGAACCGTTCGACCACCCAGGTGGGGTGCGCAAACTCAAGCCCCAGATCGGCGATGTCGTCGCCGGTGACCAACATGTCCAGCCACGCCCCCGCGTCGCGCTGCGCGACCTTACGCAGAACCGCGTTGACGAAACCGGCGACCCGGTGCCCCACCACGGTGCGCGCCAACGACACCGACGTGTCGACGGCGGCGTGGTGCGCCACACGGGTACGCAACAGTTGGTAGGCGCCCAGCCTCAAAACGTCCAGGACCGCGGGTTCGATTGCTGTCAGGTCGCGGCGGGCGGCCTTGGAGATGATGGCGTCCAGCGTGCCGCGCAGCCGTAGGCTGCCATAGGCCAGCTCCGTGGCAAAGGCCGCGTCACGGTGCGGCAGCCGGTGGTGGTCCAGCATGCGCGGCAGTACCAGGTTCGCGTACGCGTCGTCCTCGGTGACGGCGGCGAGTGTCCGATAGGCGATCATGCGCGGGTTGTCGTCGGTAACAGGTTGACTCATTCGAACCGAACTCCACGGGTGTCCTGTAGACCGCGCCACCACGCAGCAGCATCCATCATGGACTTACCAGGGGGCTGTAGTCCCTCCAGCCGAACCGGATCGGTGGCGGTGCCCACCCATACCGCGTGTTTTTCTCCGTGAACCTCACCGGCTCCCAGCCGAGGACCGTCCGGGTCCGGCGTGACCGGTCCCATCCGCAACCGTTTTCCGTTCCACAAGGTCCACGCCCCCGGTGTCGGCGTCACCGAACGCACCCGTCGGTCCACACCGAACGCCGGGTCTTCCCAGCGGATCCGACTGTCCTCGACGGTGATCTTCGGAGCCTTCGACACGCCCTCGGTCGGCTGCGGCACTGCAGACACACCGCCGGTCTCCAAAGCCTGGAGAACCTGCGCCAACAGGACGGCACCGGTATCGGCCAACCGATCCAACAACGCTCCCGCAGTATCGCGCGCCCCGACCGGTTCGGTGACGGTACCGAACACCGGACCGGTGTCCAGACCGGTTTCCAACTGGAAAACCGATGCTCCCGTCATCTCGTCGCCGTTGAGGATCGCATGTTGCACCGGCGCCGCGCCCCGCCAGGCCGGAAGCAAGGAGAAATGGAGGTTGATCCAGCCGTACCGGGGTATCCGCAGGGCCTCGGCCGGCACCAGGGCACCGTAGGCGACCACCGGAATGCAGTCGGGCGCCAGTTCGATGAGTCGGTCGAGGAACTCCGGCTCGCGAGGCTTGCCCGGTGTCAATACCTCGATGCCCCGTTCATCGGCCCACGAAGCCACCGGCGAGCGCATCAGCCTGCGGCCGCGGCCCACTCTGGCGTCCGGTCGAGTGACAACCGCGACGAGTTCGTGTCCACTGTCGGCTACGCGCTCCAGCGCCGGCAGAGCGACCTCCGGCGTGCCGGCGAATACGAGACGCATGACCTGTTCTTCCCTCCCAATGCCCGGACGACTCACGCGATGCGACTCGGCGCCCGTGGTGGCGACCGGCGACCCGCGCGGCCGTAACGAGTCTAGGCAACCTCTTGGTGTGGATAAGCGCGGGCCGGGCGTCGGCCTTCGGCAACCGTCTGCAGACCGGTCCGTGGTCATCGGCCGTTGAGGGGGAGGTTGTGCGCGGCGGGGGGATCCCGCACATCGATGTGTGAGCGGTGTTCGGCTGCGTTTGACGGCGCCGAACACCGCTCCACGGAACAGTGCGTTCGAACCGGGCTCAGTTCGACTTCGCTGCGACCGGGACCGTCGCGGTCATGCGTTCGTTCAACACCGTTTGGCCGGCGATGACAACACAACAAGCCACCAGCGCAATCCACGGCGCCGATATCCGTTCTCCGAAAACTCCGTCCCACACCAGGCCGGGCCACCCGGCGCCCAGCACCCATTCGGCTAGTACCGCAGGCAGGTAGGCCGGTACCAGAAGTAGGATCGCCGACATCCGATCCATCCGCAAAAACAGCAGGCCTATTGTCCACCCGGCCAAGAAGTGCACGAGGTAGACGACCGCGAACTCACCGAAGACGAGGCCGAAGGAGGACGCGGATTCAAACAGATGCCCTCTGACGGGCAGGTCCCAGCCGTTTCCCCGGTAGATCAGGTGTTCCGTCGCGAATGCCGCCGCCATGATCAACGCCAGTAGGGAACCGACGACCAGCGCGGCGGTCGACGCCCCTCGCGCCAGACGCGCACGAGTGACACCATGTGCAATGTAGACTCTGAGCATGGCGCTGGGAAACACCGCCCCGACGCCGAGAAGCCAATACCTTGGGGGCATGGTCGTCAAGTCAAGAATGGACAGTTTGGGAACCGTCAACGACCCGACGACGAC
>DHCFJ07801__coassemble_2517_pt1 | contig 10380 bp, 8 predicted proteins | sample DHCFJ07801__metabat2_low_PE_011 | metagenome-assembled genome bin DHCFJ07801 | reverse complement strand
GTCTTCGGGGTTTTCGTTCTCTTCTGCGGGGTCGACACCGGCGTCGGCCAAGGCGGCGGCAAGGTCGTTCTGGAATTGCGTGATCACCGCATCGATACCCTGGTTGGGCGGTACTTCGACCTTCTGGCCGTTGACGAACACGGTCGGGGTGGCGGTGACCCCGTTGTCTGCGGCGGTGTCGGTGGCCTGCTGCACCCAGCCCCGGTACGTCTTGTCCATGACACAGGACGAGAATTCACTGCTCATGCCGAGCTCAGTTCCCAGTTCTGCGAGCCGTTTGTCGTCGAGACCGGACGATCCCTCGGACGGCTGGTTCGTGAACAGGGAGGCCGTGTATTCGCTGAACATTCCCTCGTCGGCCGCGCACACCGCCGCGGCGGCCGACCGGCTGGAGTAGCGGGTGCCGTTCGAAGCCGGATCCAGGATCGCGATGGGGAGCACGTTAAGGGTGATCTGGCCCTCGTCCACCATGCGTTGAAGGTCTGCGGAGACCGAGGTGTGGAAGTACTCGCATACCGGGCACATGAAGTCTTCGTAAAGGTCCACGGTGACCGGGCCGTCTCCCAGGACGACCGCGGAGTCGGTGTGCTTCGCTTGAGGCGGAACGACCTCTTCGGTCTGATTCATGTAGAGGGCGACGCCTATGATCCCCAGAACAAGCAGCAGGGCACCGACGATGGCGCCACCTGTCAGGAGCTGCTTGCGGCGTTGTTCCCGCTGGCGTTGCTCCCGCAGAACGCGGGCGGCCTGTTGCTTCTTGTCGTAGCGCTTAGCCATCGACCTCTCACTTTGCTCTAAATAGGATGTGATCTACGCTGAACCGGGTGACCGGTCGCCACACGAGCAGCCCCGACAATGCGAGTAGGCCGATGTCCTGCAGGATCTTCGACAGATACTCGGGAGCCTCGCCTTCGGCGAGCTGACCGCCGCCGCCGAAACATCCGCAGTCGATCTGCAGGCCACGGGCCCATGCCGACGCGATGCCCACGATGAAGGCCACGAACAACGCCGACGACAGCACTGCGCTGATCTGGGTTGCCAAACCGACGATCAGCAGCGCACCGATGCCGATTTCCATCAGGGGCAGAAGTACACCGACGATCTCGGCCAGCGAGTTGGGGAGCAGTTCATACGCCTGTACCGCTCGAACGGAGGAGCGTAGGTCGGTCACCTTCAATGCGCCTGCGACGATCCAGACGCCGCCGACGATCAGCCGGGCGGCCAGGCCGATCCACTCCGTGGAGCGGTTCAGCAGGGACGTGCCCGGTGCGTGTTCGGTCTTGCTCATGCTTGATTAGTCGCCTCTCGGGCCGCGTTGGTTCCGGACGCGGCGTGGTGTTGCGCGCCACGCCCTCCAGCCTGTCATAAGGTGAACGATCGACGACACGGAGTGGAGGCGCCGTCATGCGGTGGCGGTTCGATCCCATAGCGTAGTGAGTTCGTCTCTGGCGCGTGCAACCCGGGAGCGGATGGTGCCGATCGCCACCTCTTCCACCTCCGCGGCTTCTGCGTAGGTCAGGCCCGCCAGTTGGGTCAGAACGAACGCCGCCCGACGGTCGGGGTGTAGGTGCTCGAGCAGATCGTTCACGGCGATCGACTCCTGTGGGGCGACCGACTCCTGTCGGGCGTGGAGGCGCAGAAGCACGTCGAGGCGCCGACGCCGCATCAGCGAGCGAAGATGGTCGGCGCATGTGCGGCGTGCGATGCCCAGTAGCCATGTTCGGGCCGTTGATCGTCCCGCGAATCCGGGCAACGCCTTCAGCGCCCGCAGGTAACACTCCTGTGCCAGGTCGTCCGCGCTTTGGGGGTCGACCAGTGCCGCACACAGCCGCCACACGTCGGCTTGCGTGGAGCGCACGAACGCCGCGACGGCGACCGGATCGCCGTCGCGTGCCGCCAACGCGTGGCGGGTCGCGTCGTCCTCGGCATGGGGCTCCACGCGAAAAACAGTACGCAGGTCGTGGTGGCTTGTGAATTCGGTGGCGTACGGCACGATATGTGACGATGGCGTCACGCAAAAATTGTGCATTCGGTGCGGAACTATTTCCCCGTGGGTGACGACTTTGACGGTATGTCGTGTACCAATGTTCGCGTAGCTCTGTCGGCCAGGCTCGACGGTGAACCGGCGGAGGTTCCCGGGGTCGATGATCACCTCCTCGGCTGCCCGGCGTGCGTCCGGTGGAGTGAAGGGGTTGAGGCCGTAACGGCGAGCGTGCGCGCCCGGTACGACGTGACCCCCGACCTCACCGCACGGGTCCTGGCGGCCGCTGCCGAGGAGGACCGTCTGGCGGCGGCGCGCCGGTCGGTCGCGCAAGCCGGGCGGCGTCGGATGTTGCGGTGGGCGGTGGGGGTCGCCGCCGTGGTTCAGCTGCTGTTGGCCATTCCGGCCTTGTTGACCGCAGCCGGCGTCACGACGGTCGACGCCGTACACACCAGCCGGGAGATGGCGTCGTTCGACATCGCCGTGGCGGTGGGTTTTCTGTTGGCCGCGGTACGCCCCGAGCGCGCTCGGGCCTTCGTCCCCGTGGCGGTGGTCCTGTCGATTTGTCTCGGCATGACCAGCCTGATGGACATCAGCACCGGATTGACGGGCTGGGTCGATGAGGCCGGACACATGGTCGCGCTACTTCAGGCTATTCTACTGTGGTCGCTGGGTAGGGTTGACGAAACGTCCACGCCAGCGACCAGACCGGTGACCACCTGATGATCCACACCCCCCATCGCGTGATGCCCAAAACGCGACTGCTCGTTCTCGCCCTGCTCACTTTCATGTCCGGGATCGCGTTGGTGTTCGTGTCGCCGTCGGCCGCGCAGGCCCACGCGATCGTGACGTCGACCACGCCCGCCGCCGATCAGATCGTGTCGACGCCACCGGAACAGGTCGTCGTCGAGTTCAACGAATCTGTGTCGGTGGTCGCAGCGGAAACCGGCGTGATCGGACCCCACGGGAAGCTCGTGCACGTCGAACCGGTGACCGCCGACGGCAATGTCGTGACCATCGCTTTGGGTGACGACATGCCCAACGGAACCTACCTGGTCAGCTACCGCGTCATCTCCGCCGACGGCCACCCCGTGCCCGGCGGCTTCAGCTTCTCCGTGGGCGAACGCACCCAGGCACCCGACAAATCAGCGCTCGACCGTGAAGTCGATCCGCTGGTCGGTGTGCTCGTGGTCGCCAACCGTTCCATCGGTTACGCCGGACTGGCGCTGGTCTTGGGGCCGGGACTTCTGCTGTTCGCCGCGCGTGCGCGCAACACCGACTTTCCTCCTCCTCGCGGCCCGCGCCGCCTCTTGACCACGGGGCTGGGGCTGCTTGCCGCGACCTCCGGCCTCGGGCTGTATCTACAGGTCCCCTACATGGCCGGAGGCTCCCTGTTCTCCATCACCGGTGACGACGTCGCCATGGTGCTGGAGTCCCGTTTCGGAGGGTCCTCTTTCCTGCGGCTTCTCGTGATTGTCGCGGCACTGCCGTTGTTGTCCTGGCTGACCACCGCCGCCGACAACATACGCACCCGGGTGCTTCCGGCACTGTTGGGAATCATCCTGGCGGTCACCTGGCCGCTGTCCGGTCACGCCACCACGTCCGCGGCGCCGCCGTTGACGATGGCGACCGACACCATTCACGTGGCCGCCATGGGTATGTGGCTCGGCGGCCTTGTCACCCTGTGTGTCTATCTGGTGAAACGTTCACACGGCCGAGGCGTGCGGGAGTTGCTGCCGGTGTGGTCGTCGTGGGCGACCTGGCTGGTTGCGGCACTTGCTGTAGCCGGTGTGGCGCAGGCGTTGATCGAGATCGGCAGCCTGCCGGCGCTTCTTGAAACCACTTACGGCCGCTTGGTGATCATCAAGGTCGGACTCTTTGCGGTGGTTCTCGCGGTCGCGTACTTCGCGCGGAGGGCCGCCGCGGATGGTTCGTCGTCGGTACTGACGCGGATTCGCCGCATCGTCGTCGTCGAGTTGACCGTCGGCGCGGTGATCCTAGGGGTGTCGGCCGTTCTTGTGCAAACCGTGCCGGCCAAGGTGGCGATTACGCAGGCCGAAGTGCCCGAGGCCGGTGACCTCTATTCGGTCGAGCTCGTTGACGATCTGTACACGCTGCTGTTCGAGCTCGAGCCCGCACGAGTGGGGGACAACATAGCCCACATGTACCTGTTCACCGCCGAAGGCGAGCCACTCGAAGCCTTGGAGTGGGGCGCGACCTACGGCCAACCGGACGGCGGTATGGCCCCGATAGACATCGGGTTGTTCATGCTCTCGCCCAACCACGCCGAAGGCGACGTTGCTCTGCCCTCGGCCGGGGAATGGGAGTTCACGTTCACCATTCGCGTCGGCGAGTTGGACAGATCGACGGTCAGCACCGTCGTGACCGTCGGCTGAATGTGCAATAACACAAAGGAGTATTGATGTCAGTTTCGGTTCGACGGTTTGGCGCGGTCTTGGCCGGCGCAGCCGTGAGCGTGTTGATGTTCGCCCCGGCGGCCGCGCACGTGACGATTCAACCGGGGGAGGCCGGTGGAGGCTCCTACTCGCGTTTCGACTTCCGTGTCCCCAACGAGTCCGATACCGCTTCGACGGTGCGGCTGGAGGTCCACTTCCCCGAGGAGTCACCGTTGGCCTCGGTGCGCACGATCGACGTACCGGGTTGGAGCGCCGACGTCGAGACCGTCGATCTCGACACGCCCGTTGAGGTTCACGGACGCCAGATCGATGAGGCGGTGTCCCAGATCACCTGGACGGCCGACTCCGAAGACGACGGCATCGCGCCCGGAGAGTTCGCCGAATTCGGGGTGAGTGCGGGACCGCTGCCCGAGGAGGGTGTGCTCGTTTTCAAAACGATCCAGGTGTACTCGGACGGAGCGGAGTCTGCGTGGATCGACGAGCCCACCGAGGACGGGAGCGAACCGGCGGAGCCTGCGCCGGTCTTGACGATCGTTCCCGGTGACGGCGGCCATGGGCACGGCACCGACGAGGGGGCAGACGAAGACGAGTCACAGGAGGCCGCCACGGCGTCCGACGGCGGCACCCTCCCGACCGTTATGTCGATCGTGGCCGCAGGTTTGGCGTTGGCCGCATTGGTCGTCTCGGTCATGGCGCTACGTAAGCGGACGAGTTCGTAACGCATGAAGGCCGCCGCCTGGTGGACGGGTTGGCGGCCTTCTTCGGAACGACGAAAGAGCGGCCTCCTCAAGGCCAGGAATGAGGAGGCCGCCGAGGTCGTCACGTCGGGTTCAGCGACGTGGGCGACCTATATGGGGAGGAAACGCAAGGTGAAGCCCAAATGCACCCCCGATGCGGTTGACTTCGGTTGTGTTGCCGCCAGGTTCGACGTTATGTGACGATATGGCCTCAGTCGGTGCCCATGCAGTCTGAAATCCGACAAAAGTGACATGTGAATAGGCTTGCTTCACCCGTGACACCGTGATTGGCACCATCGACGCAGAGGACTCCGTGTCCGGTTGCCGTGCGTACAATTGAACGCTTGCGTTTTGCTCAGCTTTGAGACGCTGTCCTTGAACCCGCCGTTTTGGTGCGCGGTGTCCAGGCGGTGCCGCGCGGCGTGTCGACGGACCCTCCATACAACGTCGGTATGGAGAGGGTCCGCGCGCCCGGCGTTGCGGCCACCCGGACGACCGTTCACAAGGAACGCCTGGTCGGGGGCGGCTTTTGATACGTACTCGGTGTGTCCGAAGGAGTTTGCGTGTCCGAATCCCACCGCGCCGGCGATGTTCGTGATGCCGAGATCGTCATCGAACAGCGGCACGTCGACATCGTCTACCGGCGATTGGAGGAGTTGCGGAAGGCCGCCACGACCGCCGAACAGGCGGGATACGACCATTTGGCGGCGACCGTTCCCGGAGCTCGGTACGAGCGGGACGTTTTCGTATACAACGCGGCCAGGCGTATCGCCGACATCGATGCTCAACACGAGGGGCTCGTCTTCGGTCGGATGGATTCCCGCGACGGTGTTACCCGGCACATAGGGCGACTGGGGCTGCGCGACGCAGCCTACAAACCGTTGTTGCTGGACTGGCGTGCGCCGGCAGCGGCACCGTTCTATCAAGCCACCGCCGCCGACCCGCAGGGCGTCGTACGGCGACGCGTGATCCGATGTGTGGGGCAACGTGTCGTCGACGTCACCGACGACCTCCTCGACGGTGATGCCACGGACCTTCCCGTAGTCGGGGACGGTGCCCTCATGGCCGCGCTCAGCCGGAAACGTACCGGGCGGATGCGCGACATCGTGGCGACGATCCAAGCCGAACAGGATGCGGCGATCAGGTCCACGGCCCGCGGCGCCACGATCATCACCGGGGGGCCGGGCACGGGTAAGACCGTCGTCGCGTTGCACCGGGCGGCGTATCTGCTGTACTCGGACCGACGGCGCTTCGAAAGCGCGGGGATTCTCATCGTCGGGCCGTCGGACGTCTTCATGCGATACATCGAACGGGTTCTTCCCTCCCTTGGGGAGGACACCGCGGCCCTCTATTCTCTTGGCGATCTGTATCCGGGGGTGGAGACGACCCGCCGTGACTCGCCGGGCATCGCGGCCATCAAGGGCGGTGGCCGGATGCGCAAGGTGATGTCGAGGGCTTCCCGGTTGGCGCCGGTGGGCGTACCTGAATCTTTTTCAATCGTCTACAAGGGCGAGGTTTTGCGGCTGGACGGATCCGAGCTGGCGGAAGCACGAAAGACCGTGCACGCCAAGGGGATGAAGCCGAATACGGCCAAGACCGAGGCCGGGCGGGCGTTGTTGGTCGCCCTGTGGCGTAAAGCCAAGCCGATCATCGAGGATCTGGCGCCCGCAGAGTTCTCCCGTGAGTTGGGTGGCCGCAACGAGTTTTTGGCGTTCCTGGACAAGTGGTGGCCGATCCTGTCGCCGACGGACGTGCTCCCCGCGCTTTCCGACCGTTCACGTCTTGCTCGGGCGGCCAACGGGATTCTGAGCCGGGGCGAGGTCGCGGTGCTGGCCGAAAGTTTTGGCCCCGAATTCACGGTCTCCGATGTGCCGTTGCTGGACGAGCTGGATCAGCAACTGGGGCGCGAGCCCAAACCGCAACAGCGCTCCATCAAGGAGTATGGCGGTGTCCGTGAACTGTCGACGGTGCAGGACCGGTTGTTCACGCGAGAGGCTCGGGCACATCGGGGCGCCGACTACGACGGGTACGCGCATGTGATCGTCGACGAGGCTCAGGACCTCTCACCCATGCAGTGGCGAATGCTGGGACGCCGGGGACAACTGGCCGGTTGGACGATTGTCGGTGATGCGGCACAAAGCAGCTGGCCGAACCCGCCGGAGTCGGCCGCCGCGCAACGCGCTGCTCTGGGGAGAGCGAAACGCCACCGTTTCCATCTCAGTACGAATTACCGCAACTCGGCGGAGATCTTCGAACACGCCGCGCGGGTCGTCAGGGGCCGCATCGACAACCTTGACCTGCCGAACGCCGTGCGGCGTACAGGGGTCGAACCGCGGTCGGTCGCCGCAGAACCCGATCGATTGGTCGACGTGGTGGTCGAACAGGTGAAGGCGGCGCTGGTGGAGGTCGACGGTGTCGTCGGCGTCGTGGCCGATCCGCGTCGGCACGAGAGCCTGTCCGAGGTGTTGCCGAACGACGGGCGCGTGCACGTGGTGGGCCCGTTGGAGTCGAAGGGGCTTGAGTACGACGCGGTGGTGGTGTGTGATCTCGAGGGGCTGATCGAGGAGTACTCGATCCGTGTCGGGTACGTGGTTTTGACTCGGGCGACGCAACTGCTCGTTCAGGTCGAGGTCGCGTAGAAACCGGCGGCGCTATCCGCCCGAAAAGGACGCATGGCGTGAGATTGTGCCGACTCTCCGAGGTTTGGCGGGCGCTTTCCATGGAAAGTGATGTAGATCACTGCTGCTGGTGTATCTGGGGCTCGTCCGCCTGCTCTATAGGGGTAACGGCAACGCCGACGGGCCGAGATCTTCGACCTGCCAAGGAGATCTCGGCTTCGCCGTACGGGATGCCACATCGCGAGTCCTGCCATGTCGCGGTGTATCGGGGGTTTGGGGCAGCGGCGGGCGCACGGGGAGCGTCCGCCGCGTCCCCATGACCGTGAGAACGCGCAGCCGACTATCGGTCGGCGAGCTCGACTGATCCCCACCGATGTCGGGAGTGAAATGAAGATCGTTTTTAAGGAAGGCCATCCGGTCAAGTCCAAGCCGGATCCACGGCGGGACCGGTCGGCCGGCGTCCCGCCGCTCTCGGACCGGGTCCTTGACCGTCACCGCGCCAGGGTCCTCCGTCCCGGTGATGCGCCTCTGGCGGTCGACGCGCCACCTCCGGCGGGCACTGTTTACCGATACCAGCGATTGTTGGTGTGCGACAAACTGTTGGCAAACCGAAGGCGTCTATCTGAAGTGGATGATGCGTTGATCGGCAGTGGGTACCGGTTGGGGAGGGAACGAATACCGGACAAGCGTGCCGATCGAATGTACCGGGCCGAACTGCGGCTGGGAGAGCGCTCGGGCCCGGGGACCGTGGACGCATGGAACAGCTTGCAGCTGGTGCGCAGCGCCGTGAAGACCGGTAGATGTGGCGGCGAGGCGTTGAACGGCCTGCACCTGGAACATGTTCTGGTGGCGGCTCGTGGGGGTGGGCCGTCCGCCGGAACTCCGAGCCCGGAACTCGAGTCTTATTCCACAGTCTACCCTGCGCGCATGCCGGTACAGTTTGCCGCGCCGATGCCACCTCGCCGGCCGACGAAGGCGTTGACCGCCAAGCGACGTCCGGTGATCGCAGTACTCGACACCGGGGTCGCACCCACACATCCGGCGTTCGATGTAGCCGATAGAGGCGACGCCACGGATGCATTCGTCCAAGTGGACCGGGGAATGCAGCAAGCCATCACCGCAGAGTCCGATCCGGATGCGCCACCGCTGGACGAACCGTGGGACAGCGAGGTGTCCGACGGTTCGCTGATCGGCGATGTCTCTTCCCACTTCGGCCATGGAACCTTCATCGCCGGGTTGGTGCGCCAGCTCGCTCCCGATGCACAGGTGCGTTCCGTACGCGTCATGCACAACGACGGTCTTGTATACGAACACGAATGTATGCACGCGTTGAGCCTTATCGCCGACGAGGTGCAACGAGCTCGGGACGGTGACGACACCGCCGACCCGGTCGACATGGTGTGCCTGTCGTTCGGGTTTGTGGACGAAAACCCGAACGACCAGCCCAGCGGCGGACTGATGCGGGTGGTCAAGCGCCTTTCCCGGCTGGGAGTTCCGGTGATTGCCGCGGCCGGTAATCAGGCGACCGACCGGCCGTTCTACCCGGCGGCGTTGGCGGCGGAACAGCTTGGGGAGGATGCGGCACCGATCGTGAGCGTCGGTGCGCTCAATCCCAACGGCTCGGTGGCGATGTTCTCCAATGACGGGGACTGGCTCAGTTGTTTTGCGACGGGAGCGGCGATGGTGTCGACATTTCCGGCATACGGAAACGGAAGCAGACGTGCCGGACAAGGCGGGTTTCTCGGTTCTCGATATCGGGAAAGCTACGACGTGGACGACTTCAGCAGCGGTTGGGCAGTGTGGAACGGGACGTCGTTCGCGGCGCCGGTTGTTGCCAGCGCGGTCGCGAACAGTCTGCTGTGTGTACCGGGAGTGGACTTGACCGATTATTCACCGAGTGCGAGATCCGCACGTGTCGATGCCGCGATCAGGGCCGTCCGAGAAGGGGCGACACTGAGCCGTTCCGCGCAAGGTGGGGGTGAGGGAGCATGTCTGGTGGGGGCGGTGTGACAGAAGAGGCGGAACTGCCGGTGGGAAACGGAGTGTCTAGTTCTGTTTCACGCCAAGGAGTTCCGCCGTGCCGTCGATTGCCACATACACTGCTGTTTTGAATGTTAAGGCCTCCACGGTGTCATTCGTTGTGAACTTGTTGAACGATCGGCGTGACCGTGTTGGTGCCCGCTCCGGGGCGCGGGCGTTGTCGGCTTGGGATCAAGCGGTCATGTGTTTGCGGTGGTTCTTTGATGGGGCCAGAGTGCAGGATCTGGTGCGTGACAACAACATCGGTAAATCCACTGGCTACGCCTACGTGCATGAGGTGATCGATGTGCTGGCGGGCAAGGCACCACGCCTGTGCGATGCACTTGCCGAGGCCAAGGAGCAAGGCTGGTCTCATGTGAACCTGGACGGCACGGTGATCGCCACCGACCGAGTATCGACCCCCGGGCCGGGAAGGGCCGACTTGTGGTGGAGCGGGAAACACAAGCACCATGGCGGGAATGTCCAGGCATTGTCGGATCCTGGTGGCTGGCTGATATGGACTTCTGATGTGCGTTCCGGTCGTGAACACGACACCACGTGCGCTTGCGCCGCCACCGGTTTGACTCAAGGACTGGAAGAGCTGGGCG
>DHCFJ07801__coassemble_2488_pt1 | contig 10535 bp, 13 predicted proteins | sample DHCFJ07801__metabat2_low_PE_011 | metagenome-assembled genome bin DHCFJ07801 | reverse complement strand
GTGCCACACAATGGCCGCCGTGTGCGACCGCCTCCACGTCAACGATCATGAAAACGTCTTCCCGACGAATCAGGTTTCGTCGCCTCGGGTGATCTCATGCCCGTCAGCCGTTCAGCGAGGCCAGGGCCTGCGGACGACGACGCCTGACGGAGACAAAAGTGATCAGCAACAGCAGCGCGGTCACCGGATAACCGAACAAGAGGGTCACGACTCCCAAGGCGGTGGCCATTCCCCCGTCCAGGTACATCCACAACCGGACAAGGTTCTTGGCCAGGAAGACCATTCCCCACATCGCGGTCAACCACCCGAACAGTGAAACCAGTGCCTTGTCTTCGCGCCACACCGACTTTCCCTTGCCGGCAATGATCGACCAGCCCCATCCGATGAGAGGATGCCTGACCAGGACCGAGCCCAACAGCACAATGCCGTACCCGATGCCGTACAAAAGCCCCGGCAGGTAGAACTCGTTGGCGTCACCGCTCCGCCAGGCCAGGAAAGCACCCAAAGCAATACCGAAAAGTCCGTTGACGGCGTGACGGATCGGTTGCTTCCGGATCGCCCTTACCACCGCGATGGTGACCGCACTGGCGACCGCCGCGATGATGGCCCACTCGAGGTGTTCTCCCCACAGCACGTTCATGATGACGAAAACACCAATGGGCACGCCGGACTCGACGAGACCACGTACTCCACCGAGCTGTTCGGAGATCTGCTCGGTCATCGGTGGCAACGGTTCCTCGCCGTCGACCCCATCGCGGTGCCGTTCGTCCGAGACATCGCGATCGGCGGCCATCTCGCCCTGTTGTTCGGCCATGCGGTCCTCCCGGTTGCTTACGGTGTCGTGTCGCCACGGCCAAGGCTTGAGAGCTCACCGACCGCCCTGCTGATCAGAATACGCGGCGCATCCGACCCATTGCGGTCACGAGTTGCGGCTACCGACGTTTCGGTTTGGGCGACGGTTTCCGTTTTGCGCCCGCACCCGCGCCGCGCGCCGCGGCAGAGTTCGAACCGTTCATTCCACCGGTCGCGGTCGCGTTGGTCGCCGCACCCCCGCGCTCGGCGGCAAGCTTGGCCTTGGCTTGTTCGGCCATGTTCGCCGGCAGTTTCAACGGCAACGCCTCCAACACCGGCATCGCCTGATTACCCCGCTCCACCACGACGCCTCGGACGCAGTCGTTCAACAACGGCGACGCGGTCGGTTCCAACGCCATCGCTCCTTGGAAAACCGCACGAAGGAACCACCGGGGCCCGTCGATGCCTACGAAGCGACTTGCCACCGTGCCCTTGGGGCCGGTGGCACGTACCAACAGTTCGGTGCCGAAATCGCCCTCGATCTCCTCGGTCTTGCCGCCCTGTTTGGCGACCGAGGCGTTGATCTCCTCACGGACCTCTTCCCAAATGTCCTCGGTACGGGGTGCCGCGAACACCCCTATCTGTACGGCGCTGTTGTCGTGGATCAACGTGATCTGACGCACGTTGCCCTTGTCGTCGGTCTGCATACGCGCCTCGACGCCGGCCGGGGTGGGCACACGCATGCTGCCAAGATCCAACCGCCGCACATCGTCGTCGGGAGCCGAGTCACTGTCGAACGGGCCGACCTCATCAGCCGTTTCGTCCTCGGTGACGGTCGGTTCAGTGATCTCGTCGTTCTCAACCTCGCGTCGACGTCGACGTCCAAACACGCTTATTCTCCATCTTTCTCAGGACTGGTGGTTGCCGCTGGCACCGGCTCCGGCCTCGAAGCGAATCCACCGGTGGACCCGTGGCCACCGATGCCTCGCACCGAATCCGGCAGTTCATCTACCATTTCGAACCGGGCGTATTCGACACGTTGCACCAACAATTGTGCGATGCGGTCGCCACGAGTGATGACCGCGGAGACTTCTGTGTCCAGATTGATCAGGTTGACCCTGATCTCGCCTCGATACCCGGAATCGACCGTACCCGGCGCGTTCACGACGGTCACCCCGCATCGATGGGCAAGGCCCGATCGCGGATGCACCAGGCCCACGTAACCTACCGGCAACGCGATCGCCACACCGGTCCCGACCAGGACGCGCCGCCCGGGCGGCAACGTGACGTCTTCAGCCGAGTACAGATCGGCCCCGGCGTCGCCGGGGTTGGCGTACCGCGGCGCCGGAAGGCCGGGGTCAAGGCGTCGTAGCGCCACCGTCACGTGGTTCACGCGGTCATCTCCAAATGCGGTTGTCTCCTGGTCAACGGGCACCGGTAGTGTCTATCAACATGGCGCAGGAAGAAATCACCGCGTTCGAAGAACGTCTCACGGTGCCATGGTGGGCGTGGCCGGTGTCACTAGGCCTGACGGTGGCTCTGGCAGCCGAAATCGGGCTGGGAGTGCCGGGCATGCTCACCTGGCTGCCGTTCCTGACTCTCATACCGATGGCGGCTGTCACGCTGGCGTGGTTGGGGAGGATCCGGGTCCGAGTCGCGAAGGGAAACCTCCATGTCGACGACGCGGTTCTGCCGATGAAGTTCATCGAGGCGGTCGAGCCGCTGTCGGGTCTGCCGCTACGTGACGCCTTGTCTGCGCAGCTGCATCCCATCGCCTTCGTCATCCAGCGGCCCTGGATCCGTTCCGCCGTCAAGATCACACTCAACGATCCCGACGACCCCACCCCATACTGGATCGTGTCCAGCCGTCGGGCCGAAGCACTGGCGGAGACGCTTCGGCCAATCGGTGCGGCACCACACAACACGGCGCCGCACCGGTAGGCGCCGACGGTCACGCTCCCTTTAAGCCGCACAATCGCGACAAATCAGCTTGCCTTTTTTCTCAACCGCAAGCTGGCTGCGGTGATGCACGAGGAAACAACTTGAGCAGCGGAACTCGTCATTCTGCATGGGCAGAACCTTGACGGTCAGCTCTTCGTCGGCCAGGTCCGCCCCGGGAAGTTCAAAATTCTCCGCGACCTCGACCTCGTCGACATCCACACTCCCCGACTGTGCATCCGCGCGGCGAGCCTTCAGTTCCTCCAGGCTGTCGTCACCAGACTCTTCAGTGTCACGCCGTGGAGCGTCGTAATCTGTAGCCATAGGATTGCCTCACTCCCACTATCATCGGTATGGCTCGATCCGCGATCGGGCACTGTCGGCAACTACATCGCGAAATCACCGTGTCGACAGCACCCACTTAAAGCGCAGCCGAGTACTACAACGCCGCGAGCGGCGACCGCCCCAACGGACACCTCCCCGCGAGCGGCGTACCTTACCTCGCCCACGAAACCTCTGTACGTTCGGTACCCGACAGATGTTCCCAATGTGAGTGATCCAACACAAAAATCGAGACGTATGGTACCGGGCGTCCGCGAAGGACGAACGGCTGACCGCCAGTGAAAACTGGATCCATGTTGCTCACTTCTTCGTAGTCTCCCCCGCCCTCCCCAAACGGCATGGCACGATAATCTGATCCACACAACATGCGCCTGGGGAGGCAGAGTGCGTATCACGCAGGTCCGCGCGATCATCGTCATCGCTGTCCTCGCCGTAGTCGCGGCGGTCACGTCGTGGATGGCCATCGTCAACGACTCACAGACGGCCGAAGCCGAGACATGTCCTCCCGGCGCGATACCGGTCGACATCGAGCTGGCCGAAGAAGAAAACGTCTCGGTTCTCGTTCTCAACGCCACCGATAACTCGGGGCTTGCCGACCAGGCAGCCGCTCAGCTGACCGATTACGGTTTCGAGGTTCTTGAAACCGATAACTCGGACAAGGAAGAGATGCAGGCTCCCGTCGAGATCCATTACGGCCCCAAAGCCGTCGCCGACGCACACCTGTTGCGGTCCTATTTCGCCGAATCGGTGCACCTTTTCGACATCGAAAACGAGAACGAACACGTCGAAATCATCCTCGGTCCGGGCTTTCAGCAACTCAACACCAAGAGCGACGCTCGTAACGCCCTGTCGGTGATCGGATGGCCGAAGGCGCCCGAAGGGACTTGCGCGATAGAGTGAATTTCAGATGCCCCATGAAGACGACTCGCCCGAAATCGGCGTAATCGCAACACTTCTGGGGCAAAGCGGCGCGCATGGTGGTTGTTCCGTGAAACGCAGCGTTACAATTCACGCCTGCCCACTTGCCGGAACACGCGGCGAGGGGCCAAAGCCAACATCGGATCACACCACTAAGCCGGCGCGCCAGGTTTGATCTTGCCCGCCCAACGCCTCGGAAGGTAGTTCGTGACAGACGCGAGCCCCAACGGTACAGACGTCCGCTCACTGACAGAGTCACTTCTTCAGTTGGCTAGTGATCGCGGTGGACAACTCACCTCGGCCGATGTTGCCGGGTTCCTCGAGAAGGCTTCGGTGGCTCCCGCCCAGGGCAAGAAGATCCTGCGTGCACTCGCCGAGGCCGACGTGACCGTCGTCGTCGACGGTTCCGCCAGCACTCGGCGCACTGTGGCCGCAGCACGCTCGGCGACGCCCGCCTCGAAGGCCACCACGGCCAAGGCGACCAAGAAGGCGACGAAGAAGGCCACGGCCAAGAAGGCGGCCGCTTCGTCGGCCGACGCCTCGGCCGATTCGCCCGCCGACGAAGCTTCGACGCCTAAGACGGCTAAGAAGGTCGCGAAGAAGGCCACGGCCAAGAAGGCGACCAAGAAGGCGGCCAAGAAGACCACCACCGCCAAGAAGGCCACCGCCGCCGACGAAGCGGTGCCCTCCGATGAGGAGCTCATCGAAGGTCTGGAGGCCGAGGTGGACGCTCCGGCGAAACCGGCCAAGAAAGCGAAGAAGGCGACCAAGAAGACAGCCAAGAAGGCATCGAAGTCCAAGAAGGATGATTCGGACCAGGGTAACGAGTTCGACTGGGACGACGAAGACTCCGAAGCACTGAAGCAGGCCCGCAAGGACGCCGAAATGACCGCGTCTGCGGACTCGGTGCGCGCCTACTTGAAACAAATCGGTAAGGTCCCGCTGCTCAACGCCGCTCAGGAAGTCGAGCTGGCGAAGCGCATCGAGGCCGGGCTGTACGCCGTCGAACGACTGAGGCAGGCGAAGGAGGCCGGTGAAGAACTCACCACTCAGATTCGCCGTGATCTCGAATGGGTGACCCGCGACGGTGAACGCGCCAAGAACCACCTGTTGGCCGCCAACCTGCGCCTCGTGGTGTCACTCGCCAAGCGATACACGGGACGCGGCATGGCCTTCCTGGACCTGATTCAGGAGGGAAACCTCGGTCTGATCAGGGCCGTCGAAAAGTTCGACTACACCAAGGGCTTCAAATTCTCCACCTACGCCACCTGGTGGATCCGCCAAGCCATCACCCGCGCCATGGCCGACCAGGCCCGCACCATCCGCATCCCGGTGCACATGGTCGAGGTGATCAACAAGCTGGGTCGTATTCAACGCGAGCTGCTGCAGGATCTGGGGCGTGAACCGGCCCCCGAAGAGCTGGCACGCGAGATGGACATCTCGCCTGAAAAGGTCTTGGAGATTCAGCAGTACGCGCGTGAACCGATTTCGTTGGACCAGACGATCGGCGACGAGGGCGACAGTCAGCTGGGTGACTTCATCGAAGACTCCGAAGCCGTCGTGGCGGTCGATGCCGTGTCGTTCTCGCTTCTTCAGGGGCAGCTGCAACAGGTACTGCAGACGCTGTCGGAGCGTGAGGCCGGCGTGGTCCGGCTACGGTTCGGTCTCACCGACGGACAGCCTCGGACCCTGGACGAGATCGGCCAGGTGTACGGCGTGACACGGGAACGCATCCGACAGATCGAATCGAAGACCATGTCCAAGTTGCGGCATCCGTCTCGGTCCCAGGTTTTGCGGGACTACCTGGATTAGCCGTCCCAACGACGAGGGCCCACGTGGTGATCACGTGGGCCCTTTCCCGCGCCTCGAAACGTCCCGTGAGCGCCGGACAGGCTCCAGAGGTTCTATCCCCCTGCTTCCGACCGAAGTTCAGAACAGGTCACCATGTAGTCCAGTGGCTGTCCTGTGCCCGGGTCCAGGGGTATGACGAAGTCACCGTAGGCGTTGGAGATCTCGATGGTCTGGTTGTCCCGAAAAGCGATCTCGTCGCCTGCCCCGCACACCGGCCCGATGTCGGCCACGTCTGACGTGGCCACACCGCTGGCCGTGAACACGTGATACCGAGGGTCGACGTAGTCCCAACGTTTCACCATGGCGACGGCACGGCTTCCATCGGCGGTCCTGACGATTTCTCGGCTTTCGTAATCGTAGTAATGCGTCCCGTAAAGCCCATAACCCGCCAAACCGATCATGGCGACCACGATCAACGCCAACCGTCCGGATAGACGGCGACGATCAACGGCTTCATTGCGCACCGGCAACAGAAGCCACAGCGCCACGTATCCGAGGACCGCAATGGCGATAACGCCCCGAAACGGGTCTGCAAAATAGGACAGAAGCACCACATTGTTCCAGGGGTTCCATGCCCCCAGGCCGAAGACGATCGCAGTGAGCACCATCGCACAAAGAAATACCGCTCCCATGCACTTGCGCCACCACGGGACCGTTGCCGGTGGCGGCTTCAGCGGTTGAGTGATTCGAGATATCGAGCTCATACGCTCAGAGTCACACCCGGAAGCTACGGTGTCATAACGAAGCCGACACGGCCACCACCGTTCAGGCGTTTGACCTTTATTGATTAGCATGAACGGGTGAACTAGGCTGCCGACCTGGTTGCCGAATGTCCAACCCGTCGGATACCGTGATCTGGCTACGGCGTACCGTCGCAAAGTCACGGACTGTGACACCGGTCGCGACCGTGTCCCATCGGGAAGCTATCGCGTTAACTGCGCGTTGCAGGATGAGACGAAGGTAAGAACCCCGCCCGGGGTATACAGCAGTAATAGTGTCAACTGTGACGACAACCGATCACAGCCGAAGGAGAGGCCATGACACCCACCCTGACGCCCCCACCCGAGACGGAGACTCGTCCCGTCGCCGGTGAGCGCTGCGATCGGTGTAGCGCTGCCGCGAAGCTGCGGATCACCCTCGCCGGCGGAGACGACCTCGTGTTCTGCGGGCACCATGCCAACAAGTACGCCGAAAACCTCGTGAAGGTCGCCGTCGACTTCACTGCAGACAGTGAATTCGACTGGCGGGGCAGCGAGCTGTTGGAATCCAAGAACTGATGTGTTGGACACGAAGCGCCCGGTCTTCGACCGGGCGCTTCGTGGTGTCCGCCTAGCTCATTTTCGCCACCGCATGCCGCCGGACCTTTTACATGCGCTGAATCGCCTCGATACGCTTTTCCAGCTGCTCCAGCGTCGCCTGAGCGCTGGGCGGGCCGCCGCAGATCCGCCTGAGCTCGGCGTGAATCTTGCCGTGCGGGATGTCTGTGGCTCGGTTACGGGCGGCGACCAAAGCGTTCAAGCGGCGCCTCAGCATGACCCGCCGCTCCCCCGGACTGATGTCGGGCTCGGTGGTGGTCGTCGTCGACGCGGCAGCTCGGTTCGTCTGTTGCTCGGCCTGTCGGCGAGACAACAGCATCGACACCTGCTCTGGGCTCAACAGCCCCGGAAGCCCCAGGAACTCCTGCTCTTCGGGCGATCCCGCCTGGATGGGCGTCCCGAACGATGCACCGTCGAATATCACCTGGTCCAGCTCAGCCGTCGTGGCGAGTGTTTCACGCGCCAGCCCGGTTTCACTTCCCGGCTCGTCCCGCTGCCGTTGTGCCTCGGCCAACAAGTCTTCGGGATCGACGTCGCTCGCAGGTTTGATGACGTGATCGCGGTTGCGTTCCAGTTCTGCGGCCAGTTCCAGGAGCGGCGCGACGCTGGGGAGAAACACCGACGCGGTTTCACCGCGGCGACGGGACCGGACGAATCGGCCGATCGCCTGCGCGAAAAACAGCGGGGTGTGCGCGTTGGTCGCATAGACGCCCACGGCAAGGCGCGGAATGTCCACGCCTTCGCTGACCATTCGGACCGCAATCATCCATTTGTCGTCCGACTCGGTGAATTTGGCGATGCGATCTGAGGATCCGGCGTCGTCGGACAACACCACTACAGGCGAACTGCCGGTGATCCGCGCGAGAATACCCGCGTACGCACGAGCATCCTGTTGGTCGGACGCGATGATCAGACCGCCTGCGTCGGGCATACCCGCCTGACGCAGCGCCGTCAATCGGGCATCCGCGGCTCGCATCACCTGGGGGATCCAGTCACCCGAGGGGTCGAGAGCCGTACGCCACGCCTGCGACGTCAATTCTTTGGTCAGTGGCTCGCCCAGTCTGACGGCCAGCTCCTCACCGGCGCTGTTCCGCCACCGCGCCTGACCGCTGTAAGCCAGGAAGAGCACCGGCCTCACCACGCCGTCGGCGAGGGCGTGCGTATAACCGTAGACCGAATCGGGCCGTGATCGAAGACCACCATCGGTGTCGACGTCGTAGGTGATGAACGGGATCGGATTGTCATCCGACCGAAACGGGGTTCCGGTCAACGACAGGCGCCGGGTCGCCGGCCCAAACGCCACACGGACGCCCTCACCCCACGAACGAGCATCTCCCGCATGATGGATCTCGTCGAGTATCACCAGCGTCGAGCGGGTCATCGTGCGTCGACGGTGCACGGACGGATCTGCTCCGACCTGCGCGTACGTCACCACGGCGCCGTGGAAATCGCTGGAACTGTGGACGTCGGCGTTACGAAAGGACGCGTCCAATCGGATGCCGACTCTGGCGGCCGCCTCGGCCCACTGAACCTTCAGATGTTCAGTGGGTGCCACCACAGTGACCTGCCGCACCGTTCCGGCTTCCAGTAGGTCCATGGCGACCCGCAACGCGAACGTCGTTTTGCCGGCGCCCGGCGTGGCCACCGCGAGGAAGTCCTCGCTTTGGCTGCGGTGGTAGCCGACCATCGCCTTGCGCTGCCAATCGCGCAGAGGCGGAAGAGAATCCCGATCGGCCAATCGCATTGCACACCCCCACCTTGACGGTTTCGACGGATCAATGGCCACTTCGCCATCAGCTGACTCAAATCCGAGATTTTAACGCTCCAGCAGTATGGTCCTGGGACCAACGTTCACGCTCGAGACGAGCATCATGGCGCCGAAACGTCCGGTCTCGACCGTGGCTCCCAACGCACGCAGAGCCTTGACGACCTCGGAGACAAGAGGCTCCGCGACGTCTCCCGGCGCGGCCTTGGTCCACGACGGCCGCCGTCCCTTCCTGGTGTCGGCGTACAGCGTGAACTGACTTACCAGAAGGATCGGCGCCCCGATATCGGACGCCGAGAAGTCGCCGTCCAATATCCGAAGTTCCCAGATCTTCTTCGCCAGCCAGGCGGCGTCCTCCGGGGAGTCGTCGTGCGTCACCCCCACCAACACCAGCAATCCGGCGTCGATGCGACCGACCACCTCGTCGTCCACGGTCACGCAAGCCTCGCCGACCGTCTGCACCACTGCTCTCATGAATCTTATCGTGCCTCAATCGTGACGGATGTAGACCTGAGGTGGCGGTCGCCGACGGGAAGTGACAGGCTTGCGCAATGGCGGAATCTCACAAGAAGCCGGCGTTGATCACCGATGCCGGTCACAGCCCCGCTCAACAAATGCGAGCGCGCCAAATCCGATACGCCGTCATGATGGCCGTTCGGGCGCTTCTCCTTGTGCTGGCCGCCGTGCTCGTTATGGCGAAAGCCCCTTTCTTGTGGCTGTGGCTCGGGTTGTGCGCATTGGGCATGGTGGTGCTGCCGTGGATGGCCGTCATCATCGCCAACGATCGGTCACCTCGTGAAGACCGCAGACTGTTTCGTCGGCACTCAACGAAGCACGAGGACACGCCCCCCGGAATCGCATCTCCCACGCCGCCACACGTGATCGACGGCGACACCTGATCGGCTCACGACCGTGACAGACTGGACAGCAGTAGGGCAGGACTACACACTAAGGCAAGAAAACGATGACTGAGACCTTCCAGGGCGACGGCGGCACCATCCTCGATGAGCGCACCGAATCCGACTACCGTTATGAAGACGGTGACGAGGAGAAGTTTGCGCACTACGTACCCAAGGACAAACTGATGGATTCCATGCTCTCGGGCGTGCCCATCCGAGCCTTGTGCGGAAAGCTGTGGGTCCCGACGAGGGACCCCGAGCGTTTTCCTCTGTGCCCACTGTGCAAAGAGATCTTTGAAACCATGAAGGGCGAAGGCTGAACCGCCGACTTCCGTGGGGGAAGATCTACTGCTGCTGGGGCTTAACCTGGCAGGAATCGTGGTGTTCGCCGCCTCCGGTGCGGTGGCGGCGGTTGCCAAGCAGCTGGACCTTTTCGGCGTAGCCGTGGTGGGCGTTGTCACCGCGTTGGGCGGCGGAGCACTGCGTGACGTCGCGATTAACGAGGCGCCGCCGATCGCCTTCACCGACTGGCGTTACCCCGTCACCGCTGCCACGACGGCCGTGGTGGTTTTTTGGATCCACGGGCGGGTCTCGCGGCTACGCCGCACCATGCTGACACTTGATGCCGCGGGATTGGCTCTGTTTACCGTCGTCGGCACAGAAACCGCGTTGGACGCCGGAATCCCGCAGGTCGGTGCCTGCATGATCGGAATG
>DHCFJ07801__coassemble_2446_pt1 | contig 10951 bp, 7 predicted proteins | sample DHCFJ07801__metabat2_low_PE_011 | metagenome-assembled genome bin DHCFJ07801 | reverse complement strand
GACGACGCCGAGGCATACTGCCTGTCCGGTGACGTCCTGTTCGCCGGTTCGATCGGGCGCACGGATCTGCCGGGCGGTGACATGACCGCTATGCAGGCAAGCCTGCGCGACAAGATACTTCCGCTGGCCGACGAGACCGTGGTCCTGCCCGGCCACGGTGGGCGGACGACCATTGGACGGGAGCGCGGGACGAACCCGTTCCTTCAACAACTGGGTAACGGCGGCCATATGAAGGCGCCGACTCGCGGACTCTGAGGCCGCGGGCACGGCGCCGAGCGCACTCCCGTCGACCGTCGTAGTTTTTACCCAGGAGCACTCACACATGAATCGTCCTGCCGCCCTGTCCGGTTTCCCCGAGCTGCTGCCCGGGCCCCGCATCGTCGAACAACGAGTCGTCGAACAGCTTTCCCGCGCCTTCGAGCTTCACGGGTACGGCTCGATCAGCACTCGCGCGGTGGAACCTCTTGAACAGCTGTTGCGTAAAGGCGAAACCTCGAAAGAGGTGTACGTTCTGAGGCGCCTTCAGGCTGAAGAGGCCGATTCCACCGATTCCGGGCTGGGGCTCCACTTCGACCTGACGGTTCCGCTGGCCAGATATGTGCTTGAAAACGCCGGGAAGCTCCAATTCCCGTTCAAGCGTTACCAGATACAACCGTGCTGGCGTGGAGAAAGGCCCCAGGAGGGCCGTTACCGGGAATTCTGGCAGGCCGACATCGACATCGTTGACCGTGACGACCTCTCGAGTCACTACGAGGTTGAACTGCCGCAGGTCATTTCGGATGCTCTGAAGCCGCTGCCGCTTCCTCGGATGACGATGCACGTCAACAACCGCAAGCTGTCGCAGGGCTTCTACCGCGGTGTGGGCATCGATGACCCGATGGCCGCGATTCGCATCATCGACAAACTCGACAAGATCGGACCCGACGGCGTCGCCGGGCTGCTCGAGGAGACGTTGGGGGCCACGGCCGATCAGATCCGCCTGTGTTTGGAGCTGGCGCAGATCAACAGCACCGACGAGTCGTTCGTCGATCGGGTACGTAGGCTGAAGGTGACCGACCCCATGCTCGAGGAGGGCTTGGAGGAGCTGGCGGCCGTGGTCGGTGCGGCTGCGGAGCAGGACCCCGGCCTGGTGGTGGCCGACCTGAGCATTGCCAGAGGCCTCGACTACTACACCGGAACCGTGTATGAAACGTTCATGTCCGGTTACGAATCGCTGGGATCGGTGTGCTCGGGTGGGCGCTACGACAATCTGGCCACCGACGGCAAGAACCGTTACCCGGGCGTCGGATTGTCGATCGGTGTATCACGGATGATCATCCCGTTGTTGAACCGCAACGTGTTGGCTGCGACGCGGGACGTTCCCACATGTGTTCTGGTCGCGCTGCCCGACGCCGAGTCGCGGCGGGACTGCGATCGGATCGCGGCTACTTTGCGTGGACGCGGTATCGCGTGTGAGGTTGCGCCTGCGGCACAGAAGTATGGGAAACAGATCCGGTTCGCACAACGACGGGGCATTCCGTACGTGTGGTTCCCCGATTCCGGTGAGGTTCGCGACATTCGCAGCGGTGAACAGTCCGCCGCCGACGTGCACACCTGGGCTCCGCCCCGGGAAGACCTGCGGCCGGGGATCCTCCGGCGAGACTGACGCAGTGGTGGCACCATGCCAAACTTGACGCGGCGAGACGGTCCACGGCCGACCGTGAGTGCCTCGCCGTCGATACGTCCGGTTGTCCGGGCACGGAAGTGAGATTCGAGTAACGAAGGGCATTTCGTGATGGCCAACTACCATTTGTTTCGTCGGACGGTTCGTGCCGCCGTACTGGGACGACACCACGACGTGAAGATCTTTCTTCGTGAGATCAAAGACGACGAGGTGGACCAGTTCAACAACTTCCTTTCGGCGGCCTTCTACGGTGCTGTGATTCTCGAATTCGCTTACGACCGCGAAGACGACGCCATCGATAAGTTCAGCCAACAGATGGTCGAGGCTCATCCCGATTTGGACCCTCCTATGGAGACTCGGGTCGTTGAACACAACGTGCGGGGCATGTTGGGAGAGCATCACCTCCTCGACGGCTTGGAAAAAATCGAGCTGTACCGAACCCAATTGCTGACGATCCGTTTCGTGGCCGCGCGGCACCCCGTGATGCGGGAGAAGGTCAACGAATACACCGAGGAGGCGCAACACCTGGCGCAACAGTGGGAGAACGGTGAGACACCGAATCCTGACTTCGGCTGGTTCGAGGAGTACGAGGACGCCTGACACCGCCCGAAGGGCGGACCGATCGCCACAACCGGCACCGACATGTTCCGTAACGGAAAGCGTCCCACCAGTGTGAGAAGTCGTGGTCGCCGTTCGCCATCGGAGGAGGCGCCGTGGTCCTGCCTTTCGTTGCCCAACTTTTCACCGTAGTGTTCTTCACGAAGTCGACGTCGCGGTGGTCACCTTGGGCAAACCGGCCGTTCTTGCCCAGTTTGCTGTAGCGGCGTTTCAGCACCGCCGGCGCGACGTCCGCAGTATACGGAGGTCTGCTTTCGGTAGGCAGGCCGGCGATTTCCTTCCTTGGCCGGGTTCGGGACGCGGGCTCGGTGTTTTCCAATGGCGATCGTGCGTGCGACTGCTGGAGAATCCTGGACCGACGCCATTCCCATCGGTTCGTGTGCGGTTGACACGAAACGACGCTTTTCGAGCACAAGCCGTGGGTAAAAGCATGTTGAGTCGAAGATTCGGTTACCCGACCGGGATCGGTGCGGGCCGTCACGATCCGGAACATAACGACGGCGGTTCGATATACCGATGCATACCGAACCGCCGTCGTTATGTGGCCCCGTGGATCAAGCCCCGGGGGTCTTGGTGCACAGGATCCACTCGAGTTCCTCACCGAAGTTTTGGAGGTTCGAGTAGTAGTACTCCCAACCGGTCTCGCCGCATGCCTTCAGAGCCTCCTGGTCAAGAGCCTCTTGAGTCGCGACCAGACCTGAGAGTTCCTCGGCAACGGTGACGATCTCGTCGGTGGCCGACGGGTCGCCGCAGTCGAACAGCTGCATCGGATACTCACCGGAGTCACTGAGACAGTCGCCCGGCTGCGGCAGCTCGCCCCACTTGGGGGTGTCGATGTTTATGGGGTCCAGGCAGATGATCCACTCAAGCTGTGTGCCGCGCTCGGAGTAGACGTACTCTGCGGCGTCGGTCCCGGCGCAGGCCTGTTCGGCCACGGCCTCGTGGTCGTTGCTGGAGGGATCGTCCTCGCGGGCGACGATCGTGAAGTATGCGTCCGGCGATTCGCAGTCGACTGTTTTGATGTCGCTGGCATCGTCGTCGCGGTTGGCGGACTTGTTTGTGCAGTCGCCCACGCCGGAAACCGACGTGTCACCGGACAGGACGTTGAACACCCAAGCTCCGCCGCCCAGGAGCGTAGGGCCAGCCCCTTACCAGCGTTCTTGGCCGTTTGGCCGAACCCGCTTGGAGGGGGTGTACCCGGCGCGCCCGGCGGTGGGAAACCACTGGGCGGAGGTTGCTGGCCGTAGCCGGGTGGCGGGGGGACGTTGCCTTGTGCGGGCGGTTGGGGTTGGCCCGGTACGGGCTGCGATGGGGGCGGTTGCTGACCGTAACCAGGCTGTTGCGGGGGTTCCTGGGCGGGGTAGCCACCCTGATAGGGCGGTGGCTGTGTCATGGGTTACGTCTCCGAAACGTGTGTAGGAGGGCGTGTGCGTCGAGAGAATGGATACGCAGACCAGGGAACAATAACCGCTGGTCGCCATGCTCATCCGCAGGGATCGGACCGGTCACGACCAGATCACGGGATGGGGCTTCAAGACGACGATCTTGTCGCATACACTGGCACGACCACGGGCCGACGTCGTCCCTTCCTTCACGTACATCCCCGGTGCTTGTTCCCACCGCCCCTCCGAAGGCAGCACCCGACGACGAATGGAGGCCCGCAGCGTGCCATTCCTGCGACTCGCGCCCAACCACGGTGATGCGACCGGCCTCTACCGATCCCACCACGAACATGACGCGTGTGGCGTCGCGTTTTTGGTCGACGCATCCGGTCGCCGTACTCATGACATCGTCTCCAACGGTCTGGCGGCTCTGTGTCGCATGGATCACCGTGGGGCGCGGGGCGCCGATCCCGATACCGGGGACGGAGCCGGGATCATGTTGCAGATCCCCGACGCCTTCTATCGTGACGTCGTCGAATTCGATCTGCCCGCCGCAGGCGACTACGCCACCGGCCTGGTGTTCTGCGACGAGGAGAACGAGGCGCTGGTACGGCGCACCGTCGACAAATATGCGTTGGCCGAACAGGTCACGGTTCTGGGGTGGCGCGAGGTCCCGGCCGACCCCGATTGTCTTGGTCACACTGCTCGGAGGGTGATGCCGAGGGTCCGTCAGGTGTTCCTGGCCGCGGAGTCGGGAGCCTCGGGGTTGGAACTGGACCGTTTGGCGTTCGCCGTCCGCAAGCAGGCGGAACGCGAGCTGCGTGAAAGAGATACTTCGGCGGCGTTGATCACGTTGTCGTCGCGGACCATCGTGTACAAGGGAATGCTCACGCCCGACCAGGTGGGCCGGTTCTACACCGACTTGACCGACGACCGTGTGGTATCGGCGTTGGCGCTGGTGCACAGCCGTTTCTCCACCAACACGTTCCCCTCCTGGCCGCTGGCGCACCCGTACCGAATGGTCGCGCACAACGGTGAGATCAACACCATTCGCGGCAATCGCAACTGGATGACCGCGCGCCAGGCACAGTTGGCGACCTCGGCGCTCCCGGGCCGACTGCGCAGGCTTTACCCGATCTGTACACCCGGGGCCAGCGACTCGATGAACTTCGACGAAGTCGTCGAGCTGTTGCATCTGGGTGGGCGGTCGCTGCCGCACGCCATGCTCATGATGATTCCCGAAGCCTGGGAGTCGAACCCGACGATGGACCCGAAGCGGCGGGAGTTCTACCGGTTCAATGCATCGCTCATGGAACCGTGGGACGGCCCCGCATGCGTCGCATTCACCGACGGCACGTCGATCGGTGCTGTTTTGGACCGGAACGGGTTGCGGCCGGCGCGTTGGTGGCGCACTCGTGACAACCTGGTGATTCTTTCCAGCGAGGCCGGGGTCGTCGACCTCGACCCCGCGACCGTGGTGGAGAAAGGCCGTCTGACCCCCGGTCGGATGTTCCTGGTCGACACCGAGGCCGGCCGGATCATCGGTGACGACGAGATCAAGGACGAGCTCGCCGCCGAACACCCTTACGGTGACTGGACCCACGCCGGGCTGATCGGTTTGGACGCGTTGCCCGCCCGTGAAAGCACGGTTTACACGCATGACAGTGTGCGCCGCCGCCAAATCACCTTCGGTTATACCGAGGAGGAGTTGCGACTGCTTCTTGCCCCGATGGCGAAGCAGTCCGCCGAACCCGTGGTGTCGATGGGTACCGACACTCCGATAGCGGGTCTATCTCAGCGCCCGCGTCTCCTGTACGACTACTTCACACAGTTGTTCGCCCAGGTCACCAACCCGCCGTTGGACGCCATCCGCGAGGAGATGGTCACGTCGTTGGGGGTGACAATCGGCCCCGAACACAACCTGCTGGAGGCTTCGGCCGCTTCATGCCGCCAGATCGAACTGCCACGTCCGATCATCGACAACGACGAACTGGCCAAGATCCTCTCGATCGACGCCGACGGTGACATGCCCGGTTTCAAAGCGGTCCGGGTCTCGGGTCTGTACAAGGCGAGGCGCGGAGCGGAGGGCATCAAGTCCCGGTTGGTGGAGATCTGCCGCCACGTTTCCGAAGCCATTGAGGACGGGGTCCGTATCCTCGTGTTGTCCGACCGGGACTCCACGGCCGACTTGGCGCCCATTCCCTCTCTACTCCTGACCGCCGCGGTTCATCAGCATCTCATTCGGGAACAGACGCGGACACAAATCGCATTGATCGTTGAATCGGGTGACTGCCGTACGGTCCACCACGCCGCAGTGCTGTTGGGGTATGGGGCTGCGGCCGTGAACCCCTATCTGGCGTTCGAGTCGATAGAGCACCTGGTGCGTCGGGGAGTCATCGAGCTCGACCCCGAGCAGGCTGTCGCCAACTATGTGACGGCCATGTGCAACGGCGTACTGAAGATCATGTCGAAAATGGGCATTTCGACGGTGTCGTCGTACTGCGGTGCGCAGGTGTTCGAAGCCATCGGACTCAACGCGCGCTTTGTGGAGCGTTACTTCACCGGAACGGACTCACGCATCGGTGGAGCCGCATTGCCGGAGATCGCCGCCGACATTGCCAAACGCCACCGGGACGCGTACGAATCGGCGACCGCGCAGAGGAAACTGCTCGACGTGGGGGGCGACTACCAGTGGCGCCGAGGCGGGGAGATACACCTGTTCAACCCCGAGACGGTTTTTCTGCTGCAACATTCCACCCGCAGCGGCCAATACGAGGTGTTCAAAAAGTACAGCCGAACCGTCGACACCGCGACAGCAGAAGGCGGTGCTCTACGAGGGCTTCTGGAACTGCACTCGAACGCCTCACCTGTTCCTCTCGACGAGGTGGAACCGGCCGAAGCGATCCTGGCTCGGTTCTCCACGGGCGCGATGTCCTACGGTGCGTTGTCCGCCGAAGCGCATGAGACCCTTGCCGTCGCCATGAACCGACTGGGCGGCAAATCGAACAGTGGCGAGGGCGGCGAAGCCGAAGACCGGTTGGACGATCCGTTGCGGCGTAGCGCCGTGAAACAGGTCGCGTCCGGACGTTTCGGCGTCACCAGCCGCTATCTGACCAGCGCCGACGACATTCAGATCAAAATGGCGCAGGGCGCGAAACCCGGAGAAGGCGGCCAGCTGCCCGGAAACAAGGTGTATCCGTGGATCGCCGAAACTCGGCACGCTACCGCCGGGGTGGGGCTCATATCGCCTCCCCCGCATCACGACATCTATTCGATCGAAGACCTTGCGCAGCTCATCTTCGACCTCAAACACGCCAATGATCGGGCACGCATTCACGTTAAATTGGTCTCCGAGGTCGGTGTCGGAACCGTGGCGGCGGGGGTCGCCAAAGCCCACGCCGATGCTGTTCTCATCTCCGGTCACGACGGAGGCACCGGCGCGGCACCTGCGAACTCGGTCAAACATGCCGGGGCACCGTGGGAGATCGGGCTGGCCGAGACCCAACAGACACTCATCAAGAACGGTCTTCGTGACCGGGTGTCCGTTCAGGTCGACGGAGCCATGAAGACCGGGAGAGACGTGGTCGTCGCGGCGTTGCTGGGCGCCGAGGAGTACGGGTTCGCCACCGCGCCTCTCATCGTGTCCGGTTGCGTCATGATGCGGGTGTGTCACCTCGACACGTGTCCGGTCGGCGTTGCGACTCAAAACCCGAAGCTTCGGGAGCGATTCACGGGTAAACCCGAGTTTGTCGAGAACTTCTTCCGTTACATTGCCGAGGAGGTACGCGAGCTACTTGCTCAGCTTGGACTGCGGTCACTGGACGAAGCGATCGGTCGGGTGGAATTCCTGCGTACTCGCAGTGACCTCGCCGCGGGGAAAAGCGCACGGATCGACGTCTCTCCACTATTGGCGGTTCCCGATCCCGACGCCCCTCGTCGGCGACTGCGGGAACAGCAGCACGGCGTCGAGACGACTCTGGGATGGCAACTGAGGGAACGTGCCCGTTCGTCGATCGAGTCCGGAGACCTCGTTTCGATCGACGTCGCCGTGAGCAACACCGATAGGTCGGTGGGAACGTTGCTGGGTGCCGAGGTAACGAGGTTGCATCCTCAGGGGCTTCCCGACGACACGATCTCGATCAACCTGACCGGGACCGCCGGGCAATCGCTGGGCGCGTTTCTTCCGGCGGGAGTCACGATCCGGCTCGCCGGTGACGCCAACGACTATGTCGGTAAAGGGTTGTCGGGCGGCCGTCTCATCCTCCGTCCCGATGCCTCGGCACCATTTGCCGCCTGCGACAACATCATCGCCGGAAACACCGTGCTGTACGGTGCCACCTCCGGCGAACTGTATTGCAGCGGTCAGACCGGTGAACGCTTCGCGGTGAGAAACTCCGGTGCCCAAGCGGTTGTTGAAGGCGTCGGTGATCACGGTTGTGAGTACATGACCGGCGGGACGGTCGTCGTGATCGGTAAGACCGGCCGCAACTTCGCCGCCGGGATGTCCGGGGGAGTCGCTTACGTTCACCGTCTCGATCCGATGCGGGTCAACGGGGAACTCGTTGACCTTGACCCCATGAGCGCCAGCGACATCGCCGTCGTGGCTGATTTGTTGACGGCGCACCGGCGCCACACGGGCTCGCCCACTGCGGCGCGTTTGCTGGCGGATTGGCCGCGCGCCGCCGCCGGGTTTACCAAGGTGATACCCGTCGAGTACAAGCGGGTTCTGGCGGAGAGCGAACGCCGCCGAGCTGAGAGTCGTGAGGAGGCCGAACGTGCCTGACCCCAATGGTTTCCTGCGCCATCGACGTGACCTGCCACCGCGCCGTCCCGTACCGATCCGCCTCATGGATTATCGCGAGGTCTACGAGACCGGTGACGAGAGCCGGTTGCGCGACCAGGCGTCACGGTGCATGGACTGTGGTATCCCCTTCTGCCATCAAGCTTGTCCACTGGGCAATAAGATTCCTGAGTGGAACGATCTCGTTCGTACAGGCGCATGGCGCGAAGCCTCCCGTCAATTGCACGCCACCAACAACTTTCCGGAGTTCACCGGACGGCTGTGTCCGGCCCCGTGTGAGGCGTCCTGTGTCCTGAGCATCGGTACCGAAACCGCCGAGTACGGCGCCGACGTCGGTGCGGTGACCATCAAACAGATCGAGTCCGACATCGCCGACCGGGCTTTCGCCGACGAGGAAGTGGTCCCGATACCGGCGACGTCGTCCACCGGTCGCAGCGTCGGTGTGGTCGGTTCGGGACCCGCGGGCCTGGCCGCGGCCCAACAGCTGGCCCGTGCCGGTCACTGGGTGACCGTGTATGAACGTGACGACGCCGTGGGGGGCCTGCTGCGGTACGGCATACCCGACTTCAAACTCGAGAAGCACCGTGTCGACCGACGTGTGGAACAACTGACGGCCGAGGGCGTCACGTTTGTCACCGACTGCGAGGTCGGTGTCACCATCTCCATGGAGCGCCTACAAGCGCGCCACGACGCGATCCTGTTGGCCACCGGGGCCCTGGAGGGGCGGAATAGTGACGCACCCGGAAACCGATTGCGTGGTGTACATCTCGCCATGGAACACCTGGTGGAGGCCAACCGGGTGGTAGCCGGGAGAGCACCTTTTTCGACGATCGACGCGGCAGACAGACACGTCGTCATCATCGGTGGTGGTGACACCGCAGCCGACTGCCTGGGGGTGGCACATCGGCAGGGAGCCGCTTCGGTGACACAACTCGACCTGTATCCGCAACCACCCGACGAACGCGATGTTCGACGGGACCCGTGGCCGACCTGGCCCACGCTGCTGCGTAACTACCCGGCTCATGAAGAAGGAGGGGAACGCGTTTTTGCCGTGGCGACGGCCGAGTTCGTCGGAGACGACGAGGGACGCGTCCGCCGGATGCGTATCGGTGAGGTGACCGTCGACAAGTCGAATGGCCGTCGCGACATCGTGCCGGTTCCGGGCACGGAACGCGAGATACCGGCTGATCTGGTGTTGCTGGCAATAGGTTTCACCGGCACCGAGGATCAGCCGCTGCTTCACCAGCTCGGGCTCACACGTGAACGTGGTGTCATCGGTTGTGGGTCTGACTGGCAAACCGACGTGCCGGGTGTGTTCGTGGCCGGGGACGCTCATCGTGGGGCGTCCCTCATCGTGTGGGCGATCGCCGAGGGTCGATCCGCAGCGGCCGCAATTCACCGTTACCTGGGCGGCGAGGTCGACCTGCCTTCACCGGTGGCCTTCGACTCCGCGCCGTTGGCGGTGCCGTACTGAACGATCGTGCCAGGATGGCAACATGTCTCGACTGACCAGCACCGACAACGCCGTCGCGTATGGCCGCGGGTTGCTGACCGGCCGCCGCGTTCGATTGCGTCCGTTGCACGACAGCGATCTCGCGGTCCTCGAGGCATGGTGGGAGGACCCGTCGTGGATGCCGTTGCAGCAAGGTGCCGTGCGACCCGCGCCGCTGGGGCGAGCTCGTGAACTGTTCACCCTGTGGAGCACCAACTCCACTCCGGGAGCCGCCGGGTTCAGCATCGTCGACGTCGACGACCGCCTCATCGGGCACATCACGTTGTACGGTGCGACCGTCCCCGAGCGGGCTGCCACATTGGCCGTCATGGTGGGGCCGGAGTTCACCGGCCGGGGACTGGGGACCGATGCGGTGGCCGTCATGTTGCGGTACGGCTTTCTCGAAATGGGGCTCAACCGCATCGAGCTGACCGTGTGGGGCTTCAACGACCGCGCGGTACGTGCCTACCGGAGATGCGGATTCGTCGTGGAGGGCCGGCGTCGTGAAGCCGTGTACCACAACGGGGTGTTCTCTGATCAGATCATCATGTCGGTGCTGCATTCCGAATGGTGTGCCGATGAACGATCATCCGCTCCCACGGGGCCGGGAGCCTAACGATACTGTTGCCGGGTGTCGCAACAACCTTCTGGACCCGAACCGTCGGAACCCCATGGCCATGAAGGACACCGTGAGGCCAGCGAACAGGACATGAGGCAGGCGAAGGAGACTCTTGAGCGAGTCCGGCGGGAGATGCCGTTTCGTCGGTCGCTGTGGGGCTATCGGTTGTACTACATTGCGATGTTCTCGAGCCTCGGAACGATCATCGTCGGTTGTTTCGACGCTTTGGAGTCGGCCATGTTGATCGTGCCGATCGCTCTGCCGTTCGCGCTCGTGGGCTACCTGTACGGATATATGCAAAACCGTAAGGAATACCGCGCGTTTCTCGATGCGGCTTCGCCCGAGGTGTGGCACTCACGACGCGATCGAAAGAACC
>DHCFJ07801__coassemble_2424_pt1 | contig 11091 bp, 10 predicted proteins | sample DHCFJ07801__metabat2_low_PE_011 | metagenome-assembled genome bin DHCFJ07801 | reverse complement strand
ATCAACAGCGAACCCGCGACCACCAGTGCCGATATTCGCACCGCAGCGTGTGCCAAGGCGTTCATCGCGCGGTCTCGTCTCGGGCCTGTTCGGCCGCGACGTGACACGACACCTCTCGGTGTGAATCGACGGCACTTAGAACCGGTGGGGTCGTGTCGCAGTCGCCTTCGCGATATACCGGGCAGCGCGGATGAAACGAACAACCCGACGGAAGATCGGTCAAACTGGGTATGTCCACACTGCGCAGTCCGGGGTCGTGATCGTGTCGCCGGTCGGGGTCGATATCGGGAACAGCGGCAAGGAGCGCCTTGGTGTAAGGATGTTTCGGGTTGTCGATCACCTCATGGGCGTCGCCGTACTCGACGACACGGCCCAGGTACATGACCGCGATTTTTCCGCCGGTGCCGAAGTATCGGGCTATCGCCAGGTCGTGGGTGATGAAAACGAAACCGACACCCAGCTCGGTACGCAGGTTCGTCAACGTCCGCAGAACCCCGACTCGAATGGACACGTCGAGCATCGACGTCGCCTCGTCGGCGATCATCAGGCGTGGATTGAGACTGAGAGAACGAGCGACGGCGACCCGCTGCCGCTGTCCTCCCGACAGCTGATGGGGAAACTTGGGGAGGAAGTTCTCCGCCGGTGTCAAATCGACGCGTTCCAGTAGCTCCTTGGCCTGTTCCCACGCCGCAGCCTTGTTTTTCGCCAAACCGTGGCGTTTCAACGGCGCCGACAGGGTTCCGAAGACGGAACGGATCGGATTGAGAGATGCGTAGGGGTCCTGGTGCACGTACTGCACCGATGTCCGAAAACGGCGTCGTTGTGCGGAGTCCATGGCTCCGAGATCGACCCCTTCGAACTCGACTGCTCCCGCGGTCGGTGTGGCCAGCCCGGCGGCCATGCGGGCGGTCGTGGTTTTTCCGCAGCCTGATTCGCCCACCAGGCACAACACGTCACCGGCTCCGACCGACAACGACACGTCCTGCACCGCGGGGACGTCGCCCCGTTTCGTGTGGAACACCTGGGATACGTTGCGCAGTGCGATAAGCGGCGGAACCGCTGGGGAGACGTCGTCGGTTGTCGCCACATCGAGTCCGCTCATTGCTTCACCGCTTCCCGGTCGGCCGGTTTCGAGAGCCCGACCTCCTGCCAACGCAGACAAGCCGTTTCATGGGACAACCCTTCGGGGCGCTGTATCACCGGCTCAAGCTCGGGGTCGATCTCCCCGCATTCATCGTCGGCGTACGGGCATCGGGAGCGGAACGCGCAGCCGGTGGGAAGCGCGGCGAGGTCGGGCGGTGAACCCGGAATCGACATCGGCTCGTCTGCTCCCGCACGGACCGGGGGCACCGCCTTGATAAGCCCCACCGAGTAGGGGTGACGAGGCCGGGTGAACACATCGTGAACGGTGCCGGATTCGATGATGCGGCCCGCGTACATGGTGGCGACGCGGTCGGCCAGTTCCGATGCCAGCGGAAGATCGTGCGATACGAAGATCATCGCGAACCCGTGGCGCTGCCTGAGTTCGTGAAGCATGTCCACGATTGCTCGCTGTGTCAACAGATCCAACGCCGTCGTGGGTTCATCGAGAACGATCACCTGCGGTTCCAGCAGTAGGGCCAAAGCGATAAGAATCCGTTGCTTCATACCGCCGGACAGTTCGTGTGGATAGGACGACAAAACACGGTCCGGTTCCAGGCGGACCGACTCCAATGCCGTCGCCGCGCGGTCGCGAATCTCCTTACGGGAGGCTTTTTTGCCGTCGACGCGGTGGGCTCTGATCGTGTCGGCGAAATGATCGATGATCTTCATAACGGGGTTGAACGCGTTCATCGCGCCCTGGAAGACCATGGCCACTTCGCTCCACCGCCACCGTCGCAACGACCTGCCCGACAATCCGAGCACGTCGGTGACCGTTCCGGTGGGGCCGCGGTAGGAGATGGAGCCGCCCGAGACATAGCCGAGCTTGGGAAGCAACCGCAGCAGCCCCAAGCCGAGTGTCGTTTTCCCGCAACCGGACTCACCGACCAGAGCCAGCGACTGCTGCGGGTACAGGTCGAAGTCGACCCCGCGGACGGCCGTGACCGTGCGGCCGGAACCGGTGCGATAAGCAATATGCAGATCGCGTACGGACAAGATGGGATCGTTCTGTGACATCGTGGCCTACCCTTCCGCCAGCCGCGGGTTGAAGACTTCCTCCAACGACCGGGTCAACATGATCAGGCCCAGCTGCAGCAGAGCGATCATGGCCACCGGGGCCATCATGTACAGCGTTCCCTCCGGAAGGGACATGGCGCCGTACGTCCACGCCTTGCGGATCATGATCCCCCAGTTGGCGCCGGCAAGAGGAGCCAAACCAAGCACGTACATGCCGACCAGGGCGTAAATCGCGTTGGTGACGGCGATGATGAAGTTGATCAGGATGTAACCGGCCATATTGGGCACGATCTCGACGAAGACAATACGTGGTGTTCCCAGGTCAAGCAGCTTCGCCGCCTCGACGAATTCGCGTTCCTTCAACGACAGCACCTGCGCACGTATCGACCGCATCAGGATCGGCCAGGACAGGCAACCGATGAGGACGGCCAAAACCGTCGGCGACGTCAATTGGAAGAACGCGCCCAACACGGCGAGCAGGACGATCTGGGGGATCGTCATGACGATGTCGGTCACCTGCAGGAGAAAGGTGTCGATCGGCCCGCGCAGATATGCCGCCAGGGAGCCGAGAACCACTGCGATGACGGTCGTGATGCCCGCTGCCACCAGTCCGACGAACAGGACGGTTCCGCCTCCGACCAGCATCTGGTGGAGAACATCCTTGCCTGTGTTGTCCGTGCCCAGCCAATGTTCGGTAGACGGACCGCTCCAGGTGTTCTGCGCGTCGGAGGGCACCGTCGTGCTCAGCAGCAGGGGCGCGACGACGGTCATCACGACGATGGCACCGACGATGATGAAACCGGCGACGCCGACCTTGTTTCTGGTCAACCGGTAGAGGATGCCGTGCCGGGGCACGCCGGGACTCGGTGTCAGGGTGGACATTACGAATCCTCCTTGTCCCCGACGGTGCGGATGCGTGGATCGAGCAGTCCATAACTCAGGTCGGCTATCAGGTTGGCGAACACCACGGTGATGGTGATGACCAGCAGTAGCCCCTGGATCAGGGCGTAGTCACGGTCGTTGAGGGCGCTGTACAGCGCGTAGCCGACGCCGTTGTAGGCGAAGATGATCTCGACGAAGATGGCACCACCGACCACGAACCCGGCTTGGGTGGCGATTTGAGCCACCAACGGCAGTACGGCGTTTCGCCCCACATACATCGTCCCGATTCGACCGCCGCTGAGGCCACGTGCGCGGGCCACCATGACGTAGTCCTCTCCCAACGCCTGCGTGGTCGACGCCTTCATGATCAGCGCCCAGGTGCCGACGGTCGTCAGCACATACGCGAGCACGGGAAGGGTGGCGTGATAGAGCGCGTCCTGAATGAACTCCATGGTCAGACCCGGTGTCTGCCCGGCGGTGTATGTGCCACGGATGTCGGCGAGGGTGAACAGTTTGAGTTGAACACCACCGACGACAACGATCATGAGTGCCATCAGATAATTCGGGATGGCGTGCAGAGCGGACCCGACGGCCGAGATGGTGTGGTCGATGGCTCCGCCGCGGCGGTAGGCCATGACCATGCCGAGGAACAGCCCGATCGAGACCGAGATGATCAAGGCGATGCCGACGCTGAACAGCGTCCATGGCAGGTGATGGCCGATCTTCTCCAGGACGGGGACGTGGGTCAGTGTCGTACCGAAGTCACCGTTGAGCAGGGCCCACATGTATTCGAGGTACTGCTGCCACAGAGGCGCGCTCGCGTCGAAGCTGTAAAAGGCCGCGGCTTGGGCTGCGGCCTGTTCGTAGGGGACGCCTTCGGCGGTGAGGCGGGCGATCGCCACGTCGACCGGGTTGCCCGGCAGCAGTCTGACCATGAAAAAGACCGCGGACGCGACGATACCGATGGCCAACACGGACCGAGCGACGCGTTTGGTGATGTAGGCGCCCCAGTAACAGGTCATTGACGCGATGAATGTCGCGATGGTGACGGCGCTGATCCACCCCAGGTCGAGCACGGGGAGCAGGATCACGGCGGTAGCGCCCCAGACAAGGCACCAGAGTCCGAAACGAACCCAACCGCCGAAGCTGCGTCGTCGCCGGGCCGTCACATGCCCGTCATCGGTTTCCGTCGCGACCATTCCCACCTCTCCCGGACGAAGGTGACCTGCGTCTCGTGGGCATGAACATACAAGAATCCGCCCCGCATTGGGAGTGTGCTAGATCACAAAATCGTATCGACTACGACCTACTTTGATTGGGACACAGGCGAATACAGATCCATGCCCATAATCGCTGTTTCGACATATATAACTAAACCGAATAGACGTGTGGCGCTTCGGACCTCGTTGGACACAGCTGCTCGTTCACGAGCGGTCACATCGCCCGAACACGGCACGAGACGCTAAACCGCCCGACAACAAAAAATCCATGAACGTCTCAAAAACACGAGTTCCACTCGTTCATCGGACGCCAAAAACATCGGCCGGGCGCCATCAGCCGAAAAAAACACAGTTCCCCGCCAAACCCCGTCGCCGGCTTCCTCATCGCGCCCGACCGACCCTCACGGCCTCCAAGCACGCCGAGACCGTGCCTATGGCAGTGCGACACACTCCTCCCGCGAGCACGTCGCGAGACCATGCTTACGGAGTAAGCGCCTCCGCAAACTCCACCAGTTCATCGGGGGGCCCGTCACCGTGAACGATCAACGTGACCGACTCGGTCGAGTACACGAGGGCCGAATTCCCCCCCACGGTCACGTACGTCTGCCAACTGAGGCTCCCCACGGTCAATTCGCCCTCAGGCCGTGGCGCGGTCCCCAACTCGTTTTCAAGCAGGTCCACCGGGTCGCTCTGACTGGCTATGAACTGCATACCCCCGGCCGACGGAGTGTAGTAGCCGACGCGGAGGGTCACAGCTCCCTCTTCCTCATTGACCGCGCTGCTCAACGGCCGCCACTCCTCCGACAACCCGCTCGGCGGTGACACGGTCATGCCCATCCCCTCGGCCTGCATATACGCGGAGGACGGATCGATCTCACTGACCGGTTGATCGGACGTCAAGAAATTCCAGAACAGGAAAAACGCCCCGATCGGCAACAGCAACACGGCAAGGGACAGGACCATGTCGCGTGGCCGGCGATCCTGTCGCCCACTGGCGACGGGCCTCGCCGCTTCCTCGGAGGTGCTCATGGTGCCATTTTCGCCGACCCGCCCGACCGGGCCGCCGCCACCCCGTAAAACAGTGAGATGCGGTGCACCGTTTCGGCTCGCGGGCGACCTCGTGCGTCGGCTGCCGGGGGAAACGCCGTCCCTTCACCACAAGGGGGCGTACTAGGCTGTGGCCATGATTCGACGGGTGGTGGAAAGACCGCTCAGGCACCACTTCCACCCGTCCGCCCGGCGGGCACGGATCACCGCCGATACTTCGGGAATGTGCGGCCGGTCTACAACCGGGTCCTTGGCGCGCGCGGCGCGGAGGGGGAGTCAAAATGAAGACCCATCACAACGACGAGAGGGCGGGGCATGTCTCCACGTCACACCGAAGAACTCGACCGGAACCTCGGTTTGGACCTGGTGAGAGTCACCGAAGCAGCGGCGATGGCCGCCGGGCGCTGGGTGGGCCGCGGCGACAAGGACAGCGGAGACCAGGCCGCCGTCGACGCCATGCGACAGCTCATCAACTCGATTCAAATGCGTGGCACCGTCGTCATCGGTGAAGGCGAAAAAGATCAGGCCCCGATGTTGTACAACGGTGAGTCGGTCGGAGACGGAACCGGCCCCGGCGTCGACGTGGCCGTCGACCCCATTGACGGCACCACACTCATGTCCAAGGGCATGCCCAACGCCTTGGCGGTGTTGGCGGTCGCCGAACGCGGCGCCATGTTCGACCCGTCGGCGGTCTTCTACATGGACAAGCTGGCGGTGGGACCCGAAGCCGCCGATGTCATCGACATCAGTGCGCCGGTGAAAGAGAACCTACGGCGCATCGCCGCGGCCAAGGGGAGTTCCATCGGTGACATCACCGTCTGCGTGCTGGATCGCCCCCGCCACACCGAACTGGTCAAAGACATCAGAGACGCCGGTGCCCGGATTCGATTCATTTCCGACGGTGACGTCGCCGGCGCGATCTACGCCGCCCGCGACTCCAGTGACATCGACGTCCTCATGGGCATCGGCGGCACTCCCGAAGGCATCATCAGTGCGGTCGCGCTCACCTGCCTGGGTGGAGCCATCCAGGCACGGCTGTGGCCTCGCGACGAAGCCGAACGTGATCGTGCGATCCAAGCTGGGCACGACGTGGATCAGGTGTTGACCACGTCGGATCTCGTCAGTGGGCAGAACATGTTCTTCTGCGCCACCGGTGTGACCTCCGGAGATCTTCTGCGAGGTGTCCGGTACCAGCACGGCGGTGCCTACACCCAATCGATCGTGATGCGGTCGAAGTCGGGGACGACACGGGTCATCGACTCTTACCACCAGCTGTCCAAGCTGCGCAACTACTCGCTCGTGGACTTCGACGGCGCACCGGCTCCCGCATAGCGCGAAGCCGGGCCCACCGTACAGCGGGCCCGGCTTCAACGCGGCGGATCAGTAAAAACCGTTGGCTTGTGAGTACGCCCAGGCGTCACAGGGGGTTCCGTAACGTCCGGAGATGTAGCTCAGCCCCCAGCTGATCTGCGTATTGGGGTTGTACTGCCAGTCGTCCCCGGCAGTTGCCATCTTTTCACCCGGCAGGGCCTGTGGGATTCCGTAGGCACCGGAACTGGGGTTGTGCGCCCGTTCGTTCCAGCCGCTTTCCTTGTCCCACAAACTTTCCAAGCACGGCATCTGGTCCAGGCCGAAACCGTGGTCGAGGAGACGGGCGCACCCGGCCCCCTTGTTTCCGGAGTAGCCTTCACAGTCGGCGGGGACGGGCCCCAAATCGACCGGTCCGGACTCCTGCTCCTCCTCGGCCTCCTCCTCCGCCAGAATGTCGGCGTAGGTGTCGTCGAGTGCCTTGGCCTGGTCGCTGGCGACCTCGGCGATGCTTTCGGCCTTGGCCTCGGCGTTGTTGTCCGCGGCCGTCTGTGCATACTCGCGATGCCAGTCGCGTGTGGTCTGCTGTTGTGCGTCGGCGGCTCGAAGATCTTCTTCCGCCGCCAACCGGGGGTCTTGAACTTCTTCATCCGGGGCCAGCCCGATGTGAATTCCGAAACCGACTCCGGCGATCAGCAGGAGTACGGCGAAGGCGCGACATGCCATCCTGGTCAACAGGGGAACCACGTGCGGCAGACCTTTCGTAGGCAACGGGATCAGGCGACGTGAGGTTCGCCGTCGACCAGATTGCCAAAACACTTCGGCTTGAGCAATTCGGTCGACGGCGCTCACGTGCGTCGTCGGTCACGATATCGTCGTCACCCCGCAGGTCATCGACCGGATCGTGTCCACATACGATCCCTATGGGCGTTTCATCCGGCCTTGGTTCCACACCGGGAAATCAACCGTTCGGATGAACATCGACGGACGGATCATCCGAGGTCCTCCAGTAGGTCGGTGACCATTTCGGCTATCGGTGATCGTTCGGACCGAGTGAGCGTCACGTGAGCGAACAGCGGGTGCCCTTTAAGGGCATCGATGACGGCGCTGATGCCGTCGTGCCGTCCCACACGCAGGTTGTCCCGCTGCGCAACGTCGTGGGTCAGCACCACTCGCGACCCGGTGCCGATCCGTGAAAGGACCGTCAACAGGACGCCGCGTTCCAGTGATTGCGCCTCGTCGACGACAACAAACGCGTCGTGCAGTGAACGTCCTCGGATATGGGTGAGCGGCAGGACCTCGAGCATGCCGCGCTCCATCACCTCGTTGATGACGTTGTCGCCGCTGACGGCACCGAGCGTGTCGAACACGGCCTGCGCCCACGGAGACATCTTCTCCGCCTCCGAACCGGGCAGGTAGCCCAGGTCCTGACCACCGACCGCGTAAATCGGCCGAAACACCATGACCTTTTTATGCAGTTGACGTTCCAAAACCTGCTCAAGTCCGGCGCACAGGGCCAGTGCGGACTTACCGGTGCCCGCTCGCCCGCCCAGCGAGACGATGCCCACCTCGGGGTCGAGCAGCAGGTCCAACGCGACACGTTGCTCCGCGGATCTGCCACGGATGCCGAACGCCTCGGCGTCACTGCGCACCAACTGCACCTGCTTGTCGGGCGTGACGCGGCCCAGTGCCGAACCGTTTGCCGTACTGATGACCAGACCCGTGTGGCACGGCAATTCGGCTGCGGCGTCGAGCGATATCCGCTGTTCCGCATACAGTTCGGACATTTCCGCATCGTTGATTCCCACCGCCTCCATGCCCGTCCAGGTGGGGTCGAGTGCCTGACCGTGGCGGTACTCTTCAGACCTCAACCCCACGGCGGCCGCCTTGACTCGCAGCGGCATGTCCTTGGTGACGAGGCTGACGTCGGCTCCGCCACTGGCCAGATTCCAAGCGACGGATAGGATGCGGGCGTCATTGCCGTCGGCCTGGAAACCGGCGGGCAGATGTGACGGGTCGGTGTGGTTGAGCTCGACGTAAATCTGTCCACCGGCATCGTTGACCGGCAACGGCTGGTCGAGCCGACCGTGTTTGGTCCGCAGCTCGTCGAGCAGCCGCAGGGAGTGTCTGGCAAACCAACCCAGTTCCGGGTGGTGGCGTTTCCCCTCCAGTTCAGAGATCACGACCAGGGGTATGACAACCGTGTGTTCATCGAATCTACTGAATGCCGCGGGGTCGGACAGCAGGACAGAGGTGTCAAGAACATACGTGCGCATCGACATGGCGCCTCCCACCGGGTGACTGTGGCGGGACGGTTGTCCCGTCACGCTCACAACCTAACCCGAAACCGGTGACATTCGGTGTCGCATTTTGGTCGTTTCGGACCTCGGTACGTTGTTTGCCGCCGGACGAGTCCCCCCTTCGGGGCGGGGGTGGGTGCACCGTACGGATGATTTCGTTCGCCGCCCACTCGGGCATGTCGAGCACCGGGGCCGCTTCAGTACCAGTTGTTCGCCTGGAAGAAGCTCCATGCACCGCAAGGTGTCCCGTACCGGCCCGAAATGTAATCGAGTCCCCACCGGATCTGAGTGGCGGGGTTGGACTGCCAGTCGTCACCGGCAGACGCCATTTTGTTGCCCGGCAGCGCCTGAGGAATTCCGTATGCACCCGAACCGGGGTTTTCGGCCTTCTCGTTCCAGCCGCTTTCGCGTTCCCACAACGTCGACAGACACGACATCTGGCCGGAGTCGAAACCGTGTTCGGGGAGCAGATCGCAGGCGATACGTCGGTTACCGGTGTAATCGCCGCAGCCTGGGGCGGGTTCCGGCTCCTCCTCGATCTCCTCGCCCACGAGTTCGTCCGCGAGGGCGTCGAAGTCCACCTCGGGGGGCGGTTCCTCGGTCTTGCGATCGTTGTCCCGGGTGGTCGTCTCGTCCATCCGCCGTTCGCCGGCCGTGGACTGAGGCGCGGCGGCGTCGGGTGCGGTGGAGTCCTGGCTGCTGATTCCCACCCAGACGCCGGCGGCAACGGTAAACACGAACATCGACATCAGGAGGAGGCGCATGGCCGACCCTCGAGTCGTGGTCGGCGGATGCGGCTTGTCGGTCGTCACTGTCGGTCCATTTCGTCACGGGGTTCGACCGCCGGAGGGCGTCGGCGCCAAAGCCTGACAGCGACCATGGCCTGCGACAAGGCTCGGCGACGAAGTGCCGAGCCGAAACGACCGGTAAGGACCACATCGTGTGGTCACTGTGACGTGTGTGGTGAGGAAATCGGCTGCAACCGAACCTTATGGACCATAGAACGACGGTAACGCAGCGTAGGGGAGGCGCCTCCATGCGCGATCATCACGCGCGCAACGAGTCACGCTCCGTAACGCCGTTGACGGTTGGCATAGGAACGCAGCGCTCGCAGAAAGTCCACTCTGCGAAACTCCGGCCAGTTGAGATCGCAGAAATAGAACTCCGAGTAGGCGGACTGCCACAGGAGGAAACCGGACAGACGCTGCTCTCCGCTGGTCCTAATCAACAGATCGGGCGCGGGCTGATCGTTGAGGTACAGGTGCTTGGCGATGTCTTCGGCTTCGAGGGTGTCGGCGACGTCGGTGAGGTCGCGTCCTTCGCGATCGTATTCGTGGAGGAGGGCACGGACCGCATCGGTGATCTCCCGATGTCCTCCGTAGCAGATGGCCAGGTTGACCACGAGCGCATCCTTGCGGTCCCCCGTGCTTTCGGCAGCCTTCTTGATCGCCGCCGCGTGGTGGGACGGAAGCAGGTCGAGGGCCCCGATCGTGCGAAGCCGCCACGGCTGATCGGTTGCGGCCAACTCGGCGGCCAGATCCTGAATGATCTGAAGCAACGGGTTCAGCTCGGCGGCCGGACGGGTCATGTTCTCCGTCGACAGCAGGAAAATCGTGACATGGCGCACACCGGCATCGTCACACCAACGCAACAACCGCTTTATGTGCTCGGCGCCTTCACGATGACCGTCATTGGGATTGACAAAGCCCATTTCTCTGGCCCATCGGCGATTGCCGTCGACCATCACGCCGACATGAGCCGGTACCGGTTTGCCGGCAAGCTTCCTCACCAGCCGTTTCTCGTACAACCGGTACAACAGATTACGCACTATCACGACAGGCAAGCCTAGTCCTATACCGGTGATCTTGTCGGGCGGTGGTGACGCGACCGGACACACGCGAATGGGCGCGTGCGCAGCATACCTACACACGCGCCCATCGACCGTTGTCTAGCCGTTCGCCTCACCCAGGCGAGCCTTCAGAGCGTCCAATTCGGCCCACAGGACGCCGGGCAGCTTGGATCCGAACTTCTCGAACCACTCGGTGATAAGCGGGATCTCCGCCTGCCATTCGCCGCCCTTGACCTCAAGCGCCGCCCTCAGGTCCTCCGGTGAAAGGTCCAGTCCCTCCACGTCCAACGCTTCAGGCGTCGGCACGAAACCGACCGGTGTCTCCACG
>DHCFJ07801__coassemble_2405_pt1 | contig 11221 bp, 8 predicted proteins | sample DHCFJ07801__metabat2_low_PE_011 | metagenome-assembled genome bin DHCFJ07801 | reverse complement strand
GTTGGAGGCGCGTGATCCCGGCGAGGCGAGTAAGTGGGCGCGCGTGATCGTCCAGGACACGCTCACCGAATTCCAGGAACGGTCGAGCGGCAGGTATCACTCCGGACCGACCAGAGCCTGACACACACCCGCTTCGCGGCACACCATGGTGCCGCCAGCCCTCCTTAAATCATATTAAATGGTTAATCCGAAGGGGATACGCCGTGAACCTGCATGAACAGCTGAAACAGCGACACGCGAACAACCGCCCGATACGCGTCGGCCTCATCGGTGCCGGCCGGTTCGGCACCATGTACCTGGCGCAGGCGCGAAACACGCCCGGGGTGCAGATCGTCGCCATCGCCGACATCAATCTCGATCGGGCACACGAAGCCCTCCGGTTGGCCGAATGGCCCGCCGAGGAGACCACCACCGATGTCGACGAAGCCGTCCACACCGGAAAAGCGGCCCTGGTCGCCGACGCCGACGAGTTGTTCACCGACGGCATCGACGTGATCGTCGAGGCCACCGGAAATCCGATCGTCGGCATCGCGCACGCGGTCAAAGCCATCGAACAACGCCAACATGTCGTCATGGTCACCGTCGAAGCCGACCCGTTGGCGGGACCGGCGCTGCGAGCCCGAGCGGACCAGGCCGGCGTGGTCTACACGTTGGCCTACGGCGATCAGCCCGCCGTGATCTGGGAACTCGTGGATTGGGCCCGTACCTCCGGGTTCGAGGTGGTGTGTGCCGGCAAAGGCGCCAAGTTTCTCCCCCACTACCACAAGATGACACCCGACAACGTCTGGGAAAACTGGGAGTACCCCAAGGAACTCACCGACTCCGGGCAGTTGAACCCACGCATGTACACGGCCTTCCGCGACGGCACGAAGGCGGCGATCGAAATGGCGTCCGTCGCCAACGCGACCGGCCTGATCCCGTCCGACGACGGTTTGACCTTCACACCGGGAAGTCAGGAGGAGATCGCCTCGGTCTGCCGCCCCAAAGCCGACGGTGGTGTTCTCGCGCACACGGGGAGTGTCGACGTGATGTCGAGCGTCACCCGTGACGGCGAGTGGATCGAGCACAACACACAGGAGGGTGTCTTCGTCGTCGTCAAGGCCACCAACCGGTACGTCGCCGACTGCCTGAAGGACTTTCCCGGGTGTTCTACTCCGGATGGACGGTACGGAGCGCTGTATCGGCCGTACCACTTCATCGGCCTCGAGGTGAACATCTCGGTGGCGAACGCCGCATTGCGTCATGTCGCCACCGGTACACCGGTCGGTTTCCACGGAGACGTCGTCGCCTGCGCCAAACGTGCGCTGACCGCCGGTGAGACGCTGGACGGCGAAGGCGGCTACACCGTCTGGGGCAAGCTCGTATCGGCGCGTAAGTCCGTGACCGACAACGCCCTGCCCGTGGCGATGGCCCACCACGTCACGCTCAAACACGACATCGCCGAAGACGGCATCGTGAGCTGGGACGACATCGTCATCGACGAGTCCCTGAGGCAGGCGTTGGAACTGCGGCGGGAAACAGTCGGCGTGTCGGCCGATGCGGCGCCGGTGTCGGGAGAATAGCGATGCGTATCAGTGTGTTCCCCAAAGGCGAATTGGACGACATCGTCGTTCACGGCAGACTGACCGTCACCGAGTGGATCGATCAGGCCGCCGGTCTCCCGGTCGACGGCGTCGAACTGTACTCGGCGTTTTTTCCGGCCGACGCGCCCCACGTGGTCGACGACGTCCGGAAAGCACTGGAACGGCACCGGCTTCAGATGCCGATGCTGTGCGTGTCTCCCGACTTCACCCATCCCGACCCGGACGAGCGTCGTCGCCAGTTCGACGAACAGGTCAGGATGATTCGGCTGGCCGCCACTCTCGGCGGGCCGGGAGCGTCCTGTCGGGTCCTGTCGGGTCAACGGCACCCCGGCGTCGATGACGACGAGGGCGTCGCATGGGTCGTGGCCGCGTTCCACGAACTGATACCGATCGCACGCGAACTCGACGTGGTACTCGGGTTCGAAAACCACTACAAGGATGGATACTGGCGCCACCCCGAGTTCGCACAACGCCGCGAGCTGTACCTGCGGATACTGCACGCCGTCGACGAGCGCGTCCATTTCGGTGTCCAATTCGACCCGTCGAACGCCGTCACCGCCGGTGAGGACTCCACCGACTTCCTGCGCGAGGTCGTCGACCGCGTCGTCACCATGCAGGCGTCGGACCGGTACCTGGCCGACGGCGCACGCCTGGAAGACCTCCGGCAGACCGACGGAACGATCGGGTACTCCTCCAAGCTGCTTCACGGAGTCATCGGTCAGGGCCTCAACGACTACCCGGCCATCTTCACGCTCTTGGCCGACACCGGGTACGACGGCTGGATCAGCATCGAAGACGGTGTCAACGGCTGGCACGAGCTCCGCGCCTCCGTCGATTTCCTTCGCCGTGCACGCGACGAGTACTTCAACGGCTCCACCGACATCGCCGTGCGCCGGCCGACGGCGTAACCCCGACACCCCTTGAAGAAGAGAGAAACAGTGAAGGCGCTGGTAAAGTTCAGTTTCGACGACGACGGCATCGAACTGCGCGATGTGGCCGAACCCGTCGTCACCCCCGACACGGTCATCGTGGCCACCAGAGTCGTCGGTGTATGCGGATCCGACATCCACCTGTGGCGCAACGCGCACAGTTGGGAGGTCGACGTACCGGTCGTCATCGGCCACGAGATCGCCGGTGTCGTCACCGAAGTCGGGTCCCACGTGGATGGATGGCAAGTCGGGGACCGTGTCGTGTGCGAGACGGCGTCGCGGATCTGCGGTACCTGTTCGTACTGCCGACGCGGCCAGTACAACATCTGCCCGAAACGGCTGGGCTACGGCGCGAAGCGGGACGGGTTTTTCACCGAACGCGTCGGCGTCGAGCCGCGCATCCTGCATCGCATCCCCGACAATGTCCCCGACGAACACGCCGCCATGGTCGAGCCGTTCGCGGTGGCGTTCAACGCCCTCGTCGAACGCGGCACCGTGCGTCCGGGCGACCACGTCGTCGTCCAGGGTGCCGGCGCGATCGGTGCCTTGAGCGTCCAGGTCGCCAAGCTGCAGGGCGCAGCCTCTGTCACGCTACTGTGTACCTCTGCCGACGCCGAACGCATCGCCCCGGTCCTGGCCATGGGCGCCGACCGGGCCGTCGTGGTCGACGAGGAGGACCCGGCCATCGTGATCGCCGGACTCGGTGACGGGCAGGGAGCCGATGTCGTCGTCGACGCCACCGGTGTCAGCGCCGCATTGGAAAAAAGCCTGGAACTGGTACGACCGTTGGGATCGATCGTCAAGGTCGGATGGGGTCCGCAACCGTTGAACATCAGCCTGGACCCGTTGGTGGCCAAGGCGGTGACCCTCTACGGCAGTTTCTCCCACAATTGGGGAACATGGGAGCGGGTACTCGATCTCTTCGCTTTGGGACGGCTCGACGCGGCACGCGCCTTGGGCGGTGTCTACCGTCTCACCGACTGGAAGCGGGCCTTCGAGGACATGGAATCGGGCCGCAACATCAAATCCGTGATCACCTTCAACGAATAGGGGGCCGGTGTGATCGACGTGATGGGCGAGGCACTGATCGACCTCATGGAAATCGAGGACGGCACTTTCCGAGCCGTCCCCGGCGGATCGCCGGCCAACGTCGCACTCGGGCTGGCACGGCTGGAAACCGAGTGCCGGTTTCTGGGGCGATTCAGCGATGACCGGTTCGGGCGGTTGAGCCGCAAACGGCTCGCCGACGCGGGAGTCGACCTGTCGGCGGCGGTGTCGACGTCTCTGCTGTCGACGGTCGCGGTGGTGTCGATGAACCCGGACGCATCGGCTCGATACGGCTTTTACGTTGCGGAGACAGCGGACTGGGCATGGCGGCACGACGAGCTCCCCGAAGACTCACCCGAGGCCTTCCACACCGGATCACTCGCTGCGGCGCTGTTGCCGGGGCGAACCGTGGTCGACGATCACATGCACCGCCTGCGCGCCACCGGCGAATGCCTGATCAGTTATGACCCCAACATCCGCCCCTCCCTGGCAGGCGACCACGACGACGAGGTCGCCCGAGTCGAGGAGCAGGCGCGGACCGCTCATCTCGTCAAACTCAGTATCGAAGACCTTCGGTGGTTGTATCCGGGTGCAACCGACGCGGAACCGTTCCGTCGCGCCGGCATCGACGCGGACATCGTGCTCACTCTCGGTGCCGACGGCGCCCGTCTGTACCGACACGACGGTGATCGCGTCCAAGTACCCCCGGTGTCGGTGTCGGTGGTGGACACGGTGGGGGCGGGTGACGCCTTCAGTGCGGCGATTCTCGCCGCACTGAAGCGCAGAAACCGGTTGAGGCCGAACGGGCCGAACGTCGCCGTGACGACGCCGGAATGGAACGACATACTGGCGTTCGCCAACCGCGTCGCGGCCCTCACGTGCGAGCGAGCCGGAGCCGACCCGCCCCACCGCGACCTGCTCGACCGGGGCTTACTGGTCGGCCGGCTCCAGGTAGCCCAGTTCCATCGAGATGATCGACGGCAGAGAGTCGGCTATCTGTGCGCCGATGTCCTCGGCGGTGGCCCCGTCAACCGATTCGGGGTTCTCCGCGAACATGGCACCGCAGTCCCACATCGAGTTGGTGCGATACGAGAACGCCCACACCAGGAAGGACAGCTGGGGGATGCCCAGTAGTGCCTCACCGTGCTGGCCTATCCAACGAAGACCGGGGTCCTGTGGCGAGTTACTGATACCGACGCCGGTGGGCACCAGGCGATACCCGGTGAGCACGTCGATGTGCGAATTTCCCCGCAGGTTCGCCTCCAGCAGCAGGCCACGGTTGATCAGGTTGTCGATCTCTCCGGAGATCTTCGACTCCGAGACCTCGCTCGACAGCTGCTTGATGAGAACGTCGCGGTCCACAAGATGATCGGAATGCTGATCCGGTTCCGAAAATGCGCCACAATAGACGAACCATTCGAGTGGGTTCAACTGCTCGACCTGATTGCCGACGTGGACCTCGTAAAACTCCGGTTCCTCGGCCGGTGGGTCGGCAACCGGGAAGCACGCCCCCAACGGCTTCCCGACCGGGAGAATGGACAGCGTCATAGACAACTCCTTACGCTCGTCAGTCCGGTCCAGGCGAGCAAACAAGAGGTCTTCGCCATCCCCGGTGTCGCCGTCGAGCTTATCCGAAAGCGACCACCTCGCCACACCCGCGAGTTCGGCGGTCGTCTTCTCCGTCCGAACCGGCAGGACACGATCACGGCCCACGCCGCGCGCCGCCCCGAGGAACACATGGATCGGCGGCGTCGTCCCAAGATGTCACGGGTCGACGCCGCCGGTCTGTCAACGATGTGGGTGTCAGCAGCCGGACTTGGTCCAGGAGCACTCCAGGCCGGCGTCCTCCGTGCTCGGTGACGGCTGCGGAACGCTGAACGACTCCACACCACCGTCCCGGCTGTACGAGGCCAGTGTCACGGCGACGGCGTCCTCGATGTCCCTGACCGAGGAGGCGATGTAATCGTTGGTGATGAAACTGAAGACCAGTTCCCGCCCGTCGGCGTCGGTGACGTAACCCGACAGGCCGCTCACCGACGTCAACGAACCCGTCTTGGCGTGAACGTTGCCTTCCGCAGGGGTGTCACACATCCGGGACCGCAACGTTCCACCGTCGAGCCGCTCGTCCTGGCAGGCGATCGGCATCGAGGCGTACCAGGTGTCGAACCACTCGGCGTCGCCTGCGGCGACGAGCATGTTGACGAACTCACGCGGCGGGATCAGGTTCCACCGTGACAGACCCGAACCGTCGGCCTGACGTTGCACCTGTGTGTTCATTCCCAACTCGGCGACGAACTCCTCGATTGCGGAAAGTCCGGCGGCCCAGGTGCCTTCACCGGTCGTTTCGACACCCATGGTCTTCGTCAGCGCCTCGGCGTGACCGTTGTTGGACAGCTTCATGAAGGGAACCAGCAACTCGGACAAGGTCATCGACTCGTGGTCGGCCAACGTTTTGGCGCCCTCGGGCGTCGGTTGGCTCAATCGCACGTCACCGTGCACGCGAACACCGTGGCGCTCCAGCGCCAAAGCGAAAACGTCGGCGGCGTAACCGGTCGGGTTTCCCACCGTCATCCAGCTGCTCGCGGTGTCGCCCACGGCGATCTGCCCGGTTACCGCAATCGTGTTGGTTCCGTGGCGACGTTCGATGCCGACGGAGGTTTCGTCACCCTCGGCGACGGTGACAGCCGTGGTGTCGAACTGAACGTAATCGGTTTCGGGCTCGACGGAAATCGTCGGAGCCTCGCCTTCGGCGCCGGGCTCCACGGAGACGATCACGGTGCCGGAGTCGTAGTCGGTGTCGGGCGCCACCGTCAGGGCCGAGATCTCCGCGGCGTAGTAGTAGCTCAGGTCGTCCCAACCCCACTCGGTGCCCAGACGTACCCCGTCGAACGCGGTGTCGTCGGCGACCAGGTCACCGTGGACGTGTTTAATGCCGGAGTCGGCTATCGCTGCCGCCAAAGCGTCGTAGTCCTCGGCGAGCATCGTCGGGTCACCGGAACCACGCAGATACAGGTCACCGTGCAACGTGCGGCCCCGTTTCCTACCGTCGGTGGCCACGTCCGTCGTGTAGGTGTAGTCGGGGCCGAGGATGTCCACAGCGGCCGCCGAGGTGAGCATCTTGGTATTGGAAGCGGGCACCAACCGTTGCGAACCGCCACGGTCGTACAGGATCTCACCGGTGTCGGCTTCGGCTACGACGAGTCCAAACTGGGACCCGTCGTATCGTTCGTCGGCCAGGATCTGATCGAGAACCGCGGCGAGCCGTTCGTCACCGTTCTCCTCTGCCTGGACCACCGTGGCCGTAAGGGTTCCCGCGGCGAGGGCCACCGCGGTGAGGGCGTATGCATATCGTTTGCGCATGCGCGGATCTTGCCATGAAGACCGGCTCCAGGCAATATGACCAGCACGGAGTTCTTCAACCACGCCGGGTTGGAGTCGGTGGTGTTCGTCTTCCGTCGACCAGGTGAAGCTCGTGATCGCACCACCGCGCCGCTTCTGGGTCGTGCGTGGCGAATACGACCGCGGACCCCGCGTCGGCGGTTTCCCGCAGCACTTCCAGGACCAGGTCGCGGTTGACACCGTCGAGATCGGACGTCACCTCGTCGGCGAACAGGACCGCCGACCGCATGGCGACACCCCGCGCGATGGCGACTCGCTGCCGCTGGCCGCCCGACAGCTGCTCGGCCTGCTGTCGGGCCTGGCCCTTCACACCGAGACGGTCCAAGGCGGCGTCGGCGCGTTGTTCGGCCTCGGCGACGCCGAACCCGGCCGCCAACAACGGCACGGTCACGTTCTCGCGAGCGGTCAACACCGACACAAGACCATTTCCTTGTGGAATCAGCTGGACCGATGTACCCGCGGCCCACTCCACCACACCCGACGTCACCGGCCGAAGCCCCGCCAACGCCCACAACAGGCTCGTCTTACCCGCACCGGAAGCCCCGGTGACGGCCAGGATGGAACCGGCCTCGGCGGAGCAGGTCACACGATCCACGGCGACAGTTCGCCCATAGGCGACGGTCACTTCGGTGCCTCTGATCATGTGCGCTCCGTTTCCGCGGGAACCAGCATGACGGCGCCCGTTTCGCTCCATTGAGCACGCAACAGCGAACCGGGGGCGATCCGGGCGAGGAATTCCGGTGGCAGATGGACGGCACCGTCGGCACCGACGACCAGAAAATCCTCGCCGCGTCGCCCTTCCGCGCCCACCCGGCCGTCCCTGATGGTGACCGTACGACCGAACCGGTGGGCGATGTCGGCGTCGTGCGTGACGACCACGACCGTCGTCCCGGTGTGATTGACGGCCAGAAGAGCCTCGATCACGGATTCCCGCGCCTCGGCATCCAATTGCGATGTGGGTTCGTCGGCCAACAGCAGGCCCCCTCCCACCGAGATGGCCACGGCGACGGACAAGCGCTGGCGCTGTCCCGGTGAGAGATCCGGCGGGTAGGCCCGTGCCGCGCTTCGCCCGGGCAAGCCGACCAAATCCAGCAGTTCACGCGGGTCGGCGCGTCTTCCACCCGCTGCTCCGCGCTGCGCGAACCGGATGTTGTCGGTCGTCGACAAATAGTCCACGATATTGCGATCGCCTTGAAGTACGACGCCAATCTCGTTGGCACGCATACGTTGCAGCTCGCGTTGGCCGGCTCGCACCAGATCGTGTTCGCCGACGCGGAGCTTTCCCGCCGACGGCCTCAACAGCCCGGCCATCAAAGACAACAACGTGGATTTGCCCGAACCCGAAGGACCCACCAGCGCCACCGCCTCACCGGGCGCCACATCAAGATCCACACGAGACAGAGCGACGACGTCGTAGCCGTCCACCCGATAAATGAACACCAGGCCCTGACAGATCACGGCAACGCCCGCGGGCACGTTCGTCTCCCTACTGTCGACCATCGCGCAACCCGTCCACCGTCGTACCACGCCACCTCGAACGCCACGCCACACCGACCGTCACAGCCAATGCCGCCATTGCGACCAGCACCGCCGACGGCAACCACCACACACTCAGGCGGTAATCGACCGGGCCCACCACGTCGTCGGCCACCAGCGCCACCGACGGTAGGACCAGAGCAGCCGACATCAGCCCCGCCAACACCCCGGTGAACAGGGGCAGGCCGGTCCAATGCAGATACTCGGCGATCGCCGATCTGCGCAACGTCTTCGCACCGACACCGCTCAACCGCAACGCGGCGTCATCGTAGCGCCGACTTCGCGCTCCAGCGGTAGACGTCAGTGCCACCGTTCCCACCGCCAACACGAGCGCCGCACCCCCCGCCAGCAGATACAGCCGCAATGCCAGAGCCGCCGGTTGGCGACTGAGACGGTCAAGCAAATCCGGCCGCCACTGACTGTTCGAGACCACCAGACCGGCCCCCTCGAGTCGGTCCGCCGTGTCCGCCGGTGCCTTCCCGTTGGCCCACACTTCGTACAGGATGTCGTTCTTACCCGCCAGATCGGTAAACGTTTCAGCGATGCGCTCGGTGTATTCCAAATCGACGAGAAGCGCCCGCGCGCCCCCACGTGGGATCAGGACCTCGGTGTCGACGGCTTCGAAGTACTGCGGTTTTCCATGCGCGGCCGGGAACCAGAATCGGGGCGCCGCCGGGTCGTCGTCGGGTGCTGGCCCGGCCATAATCGCCGGCAGTGGAAACGGCGCGGTCACGTGTTCGGCGATGAGGTCGGGTGCATCGGCGTCGATGCTTGCCATCAACAATCCCGAGTCGGTCGTCTCCACGTTGAACGTGACGTTCCCCGGTGTCAGACCGCTCGGTTGCCAGGCGGTGTCGCCCAACACCGGCACTTCCCCGACCGCGTCCTCCACCGACTCGATCGTCACCGAGAACGAGATGTCCCCGAAATCGCCGGGGTAGCGTGCGACACCGATACCGACGAGACGACATCCGTCCGAACAACCGGGCAGGTCCGCCTTATAAGACGAGCGGCCGTTTTCCAACGCGCCCAACAGGATGTTTCGCGGTGCCTCCCCCGGCTCAACGATCCGTGCCGACAGTTGCAACGGCTTGTCCGCCGCCGCATGGGCAACCCTCGCTGTCACAGTCAACCGATCCTGCACCCGCACCGGAGCGGGCGCTTCGGGGTGCAGCTGCTCGGCCATGGCGGCCAGGTCCGTTGCGTTGTGATCGCGCCACTGCATGACCGAAGCCATCCTGTCGGTTTGCGCCGCGATGACCAGGAAGTTTTCCGAACTGTAACGTTCCACGGTGCGCATGACACCCATGAGGTGGTCCCCCATCGGGTCGAGTTCCTCCACCACCGCCATGAGTTCGGCCGGACCGACCGCATCGACTTGGTGCACGGCGTGGGCACCGAGCGCGTCCGAGGCGACCAACGCGCGATTGCGTTCCGACAGGTCCCAGGCGGTCACTCCAAAGCTCAACAGCGTGAGCGCCACGGTCAGCAACACGACCACCTGTCGGTGTTCACCACGCCGCGCCAACTGCACCATCGTCAAGATCCGCGACACAGCACCAACGCGCTTGGCACGGCGCAGTCGTATCCGCGCCACCGTCGACAACATTCTGGCCGCGACCAGGCCCGCCACCACCGCCAACAGCGCGGGAGCCAACATCACGATGGGGCCCTCGCCCCCGGTCATCGCCTGCACGATCGCGGCGACGGCCAGTGCAGCCACCGCGCCCTCCACCAAGCCGGCGCGTCGCCGTGTCCGTCCCGGAACACGCCGCAGAAGGTCGAGCACACTACGCCGCAACGTCCCGCGGGTGGCGACGGCCACGGCCGCCAAGGAACCCGCCAATGCCACGGTCGCGTAACCGAACACGGCGGGTGTCAACGCAACCGACACTCCGTCGGCCAGCACGAGCCCCGCCGCCACGGCGACGACGGCCAGCCCCACGACGATCCCCAAGGGCATCGCGACCAGGGTCAACAGGAGCGTTTCCCCCAACGCGAACGTGGCGACGGTCCCGAACCGCAGCCCTCGAAGCTTCGCCAATCCGATCTCGGGGGCCCGTTCGTCGGTGACACGGGATACCACCATGAACAGAACGAACCAACACAAAACGACCAGCGGAACCGCTGCCACCGGGACCGACGCCCGGATCTCGGCCTGTCCCTGTCGGATCGACTCGATGATGGCGACCAGGTTGTTGTCGACGGTCAACGTCAGGGCGCCGCCACGTACTTCGGGCGCGGTCCCCAGCGCTACCAGTGCTGCGACCACCGCGTCGACATCGCCGTTGCGCAACGCCGTGACGTCCAGTTGATAGTCCACCCCGACGCGTGCCTTCTCCGGCACGGCGTCGACCGCCTTCGGGTCGGTGACGAACAACGTGTCCAGATATTCGACCCCGTCGGGGTCGGCTCCGTGTCCGAAGTAGCCGCTGCGTCCCCAGTAGGCGTTGTCCGTGGGGGCGAGGGGCTCGTAGATTCCAACAACCTCGTGCTCGATCGGTTTTTCTACGCCCTGATAGGTCGACAACAGCTCCACGGTGTCACCGACTTCCAGCCGCTGAGCCTTCGCGGACCGCAGCGACATGAGCACCTCGCCGGGATTGGCGGAGCAGTCGCCATCGACCATGGCAAGGTGGTCGCACGCATCCTGGCGGTACGCCAACGAGACTCGGGCCTCGTAAGCGCCTCCGGACACCGACGTCTCGGCTCTGATGAAATCGACCG
>DHCFJ07801__coassemble_2403_pt1 | contig 11247 bp, 13 predicted proteins | sample DHCFJ07801__metabat2_low_PE_011 | metagenome-assembled genome bin DHCFJ07801 | reverse complement strand
ATATTTCGCATGTGCCCCTGTTCCTGCAGTAGCCTCGTTCTCGCTCGCTACCGATTGATGCGTTTTGTGATGGTCTCCGAAATCGCCGTGGCGGTGGCGATCGTGTCCTTGTACTGTTCCAGCTGCGTCGCGAGCTCGGCTTTCAGCGCCTCGTCGGACAACGCGGCGCGGTTGACCTCGACGTTGACGATGGCCGAGGACAGTCCGGCACGTGCCGAATCCGCAGCCACGGCCACATCCGAGAGCACGTTGGTGTTGGCGCCGTCGATCACTCGCCCGGCCAACGCGATCACGTCCGCAGCCACCGTCGCCAAGCGCATGGGCACCGCTGCCGCGCGGATCAGTGCCTGCTGGACGGCGTCCTTACGCGCCTCCTTTTCAGCATCCGACGACTTCGGAAGCCCGTAGGCGACCATCACCGCATCGAAGGCCTCGGTGTCGGCTTCGGCGAGGTCCAACGCTTCGTTACGCAACTCCTCGGCACGTGACCGCACGTCGATCATGGTCAGTTCGTGCTCGACATAGCGGGGCTTGCCGATGGTCAGGTTGCAGACCATCGAGATCAGCGCCGCGGCGACCGAGGTGTTCAAGGCCGCTGCTGCGCCGCCGCCGGGGGTGGCGGACTTTGAGGCCAAACTGTTAAGCCAGTCACCGATGCTTTGCTCTTTCACACATGCTCCTGTCTCCAAAAGGACGCGAATGACCATATCCCCGTGACCACAGCGGGCATCGATGCGGTGGTGAACAACGAAGATCGTTTTGACAGGTGAGACGGGTCGGACGGAGATGCCATGTCGTTCGGTGAGGCCGTAAGCTTGCCGTGTGAATCAGGAATGGCACCAATTGCGAAATCCGGGCTTGGTCCCCGGAAGTCTCGATCCCGCCGCCGACAAGGCGCGTGCTGAAGAGATCGGCCTTGACCTGTGGCGCGACCTGCCGCGTGACCAGACACCTCCCTGGTCCGACCCGGCGGAGGTCGAGAGCGTCTATGACGTTCTGAGCACCGTCCCTCCGATCGTGGCGCCCTATGAGGTCGACGAGCTTCGCACTCAGCTGGCCGACGTGTGCGCGGGTAATGCCTTTCTTCTCCAGGGTGGGGACTGCGCCGAAACCTTCGCCGACAACACCGAGGCCCACCTGGTCGCCAACGCTCGCACGCTTCTGCAGATGGCGGTGGTCTTGACCTATGGCGCGAGCGTTCCGGTCATCAAGGTGGGTCGTGTCGCCGGCCAATACACCAAGCCCCGCTCCAACGACGTCGACGCCCTGGGACTTCCCGTCTACCGCGGTGACATGATCAACTCGTTGGAAACGACGCCCGAGGCTCGGGCCGCGGATCCGCAACGCATGATCCGTGCCTACGCCAACGCCGCAGCCGCAATGAATATGCTGCGTGCTTACCTGTCGGCGGGTATTGCCGACCTGCGCGCGGTTCACGAATGGAACCGAAACTTTGTCCGCCAATCGCCGGCGGGGGAACGCTATGAGGCGATCGGTCGCGAAATCGATCGTGCCCTGGCCTTCATGGCGGCCTGCGGAGTCGACGACGACGCCCTCCACACCGTGACCATGTACGCGTCGCACGAGGCACTGGCTCTCGAATACGATCGCGCGTTGACCCGTGTGAGCACCGGCCGCGCCTACGGGCTGTCCGGTCACTTCCTGTGGATCGGTGAACGCACCCGCCGACTCGACGGAGCTCACATCGACTACATCTCTCGGATCAACAACCCGATCGGTGTCAAGATCGGGCCGACGACATCGCCGGACTGGGCGCTGGAAGCCTGCGAAAAGCTGAACCCCGAGAACATTCCGGGCCGGTTGACGCTCATTTCGCGGATGGGCAACCAAAAAATCCGTGACGTACTGCCGCCCATCATCGAAAAGGTGCACGCCGCCGGTCGACAGGTCATCTGGCAATGCGACCCAATGCACGGCAACACGCACGAGTCGTCGAACGGATACAAGACCCGTCACTTCGACCGCATCGTCGACGAGGTGTTGGGATTCTTCGAGGTTCACCGTGCCATCGGGACCCACCCCGGCGGTATGCACGTCGAACTGACCGGCGAAGACGTTACCGAATGTCTCGGTGGGGCTCAGGCCATCGTCGACAACGACCTGTCTCAGCGCTATGAAACCGCCTGCGACCCGCGCCTCAACACCCAGCAGTCGCTTGAACTGGCCTTCCTGGTCGCCGAGATGCTGCGGCATTGAGAACCGCCGATTCCGGACGCGCTTTTCACCCACGTGCGACAGGCGTGTCCGGAGATATCGGGCCGTCCCGATTGACCGGCGACGGTCCGATCAGTCGGTCTCCAACCAGCCCTCGTAGTCATCCGCAAGGTCGGCCAACAACGGCCGGTCAAGTGTCGCGCTCACCGAAACCAGCCATTGAGCGTCTTCGTCGTCGTCCTCGCCGGCCAAGGTCTCGCGTATGACCCGCACGTCGGTGGAGCCGAAACGATCCGTGACCTCTTCTGCAACCACGTCAGCGGTGTCACGGTCGGGAAACACGAGTAGGTAGCGCCGATGGATCATCGACTGATTGTGCCTGAAAGCCGAGGGAATCAGGTGCGACCCACCTATCGCCGTGTCCCATAACCCTTTTAGGCTGCCGATATGCTCGTTGATCTGAGGTCCGATACCGTTACAAAGCCCACCCGGGCGATGCGGGAAGCGATGTTTCGTGCCGACGTCGGTGACGACGTGTACGGCGAAGATCCGTCGGTGAATGAGCTTGAGGCGAAAGCGGCTCGACTTCTCGGCCACGAAGCCGGCCTGTTCGCCCCCAGCGGCTCGATGACGAACCAGGTTGCGATACAGCTTCTGGTATCGCCGGGGGAAGAGCTGCTGCTGGATTCCGAATCCCACATCCTGGCGCACGAGGTGGGAGCGGCCGCCGTTATCGGAGGCATCTCTACGAGGAGCTGGCCCAGTGCGGACGGCAAACTCGACGTGGACCTGGTGGAACGGTTCGTCCACGAATCGCTGGCCTACCACACGGTGGCGACTCGTGCGATCGCCGTGGAGAACACGCACAACCGTGGGGGCGGCACGGTCATCGGTATCGAAGAGCTTCGTCGACTTCGTGCGATGGCCGATGAACGCGGACTTCTTCTGCACCTTGACGGTGCGCGACTGTGGAACGCCCACGTGGCTTCAGGCGTACCTCTGGCCGAATATGGGCGGCTGTTCGACACGGTTTCCCTGTGTCTGTCGAAGGGACTGGGGGCGCCGGTCGGTTCGGTACTCGTCTCCAGCCGGGAGCGGGTGGAACGGGCGAGGTCGATCCGTAAACGCATGGGCGGCGGTATGCGACAGGCCGGCTTCCTGGCCGCCGCGGGAATCCATGCCCTTGATCACCACATCTCGCGGCTGGCGGACGATCACATACGTGCCAGGCGCCTCGCCGAGGCGTTGGAGCCCTATGGGATTACGTCTGCCGCGGCAGTAGCAACGAATATCGTGCTGCTGCGGCGTACCGGCTTGGATCGACTGGCTGAAGTCGCCTCGGCGCAGGGGGTCCGGATTTCGGTGTTGGGGCGTGATCACGGACGGTTGTTGACGCACCTGGATGTGGACGACGACGGCGTGGAGCACACGATCAAGGTGCTGAAAAGCCTCCTGTGCTGATGCTTCCGCATCGAATGTTCGGGCATTTGGAGGATTGGCGGGTCCCGACGACACCGGTTACCTTAGGTGGGCCTTTGTTAGGAGAGCCTTACCTCGGAGGGTTGCTCGTTGTACGTTTGCATCTGTCATCGTGTCGGTGAACAGGAGGTGCACAATTGCATCCGCGCCGGAGCCCGCACCGAGGACGCGGTGGGTGAGGCGTGCGATGCCGGCACCGGCTGTGGAACCTGCTTGGACCGCATAGCCGACATGCTTGAAGCTTATTACGGTCAACCGGCGATTCCGGGGTAGCGGAGCCTTACCTATAGGTAACCAAGCCTGTCCTATTTTAGGGTTTCCTCAGGGCATGACCGATTTGTGCGTCTCATAGCGTGATCTTCCACCGCTCATCCGAAGCGAAGGAGACACGAGGATGCAGGGCGACGAACGAGTTATCGAGTTCCTCAACGAACAACTTACCGCCGAGCTTACGGCGATCAACCAGTACTTCCTGCACGCGAAGATGCAGGAAAACTGGGGATACACCAAGCTGGCCAAATACACCAGGTCCGAATCGATCGATGAGATGCGCCACGCGGAGGTGCTCACCGACCGGATTCTGTTTCTCGAGGATTTGCCCAACTACCAACGACTTTTTGCGTTGAGGATCGGCCAAACCGTTCGCGAACAGTTTGCCTGCGACATGAAAATCGAAGAGGAGGCGATCGACCGGTTGCGCCGCGGGATCGAATACATGCGTTCGGTCGGTGACATCACCTCGGCCAACATCTTCGAGTCGATCCTGGCCGATGAGGAAACACACATCGACTACCTTGAAACGCAGCTCGAACTCATTGAGAAGCTGGGCGAACCGTTGTATCTGCAGTCGCTTATCGAGCAGCCGTCAGAATGAAACTCGTCACCGAGTCGGTTCCCCGTATTTCGTGGCCGTCACGGTGTCATTGGCAATAAAGCACAACGTCGCTACCCCGGGGCCGGGACTGCCCGGCTTCGGGGGTCTGTTTGAAGACCTCTCCCTCACCATCGGCCAAGTCCATCTTGATGTCGGCCGACAAACCCGCCGCCTCCAACACCTTGCGTGCCTCCAGCACGGTAAAACCGACCACATCCGGTACCGCCACGGGCGCCGGGCCCTCGCTGACGACGATCGTTACCGTGGCTCCCTTCTCCACGCCCGTGTCCGGATCCGGAGATTGCGTCACGACGACGCCGGCCGGTACATCGTCGGAATGCTCGGTTTCGATCTGTAGCTTCAAGCCCTCGTCCTGCGCCGACGCGGCCGCTGAATGTCGATCTTCGCCGACCAGCTCGGGGACACGCGCGGGAGGCGGGCCCGCGCTGATGATCAGGTTCACGACCGTGCCACGTCGTACGGTCGAGCCTGCCGACGGGTCGACCGCGATGACGACGCCGGTTTGCACAGTGTCGTCCCAACGATGCTCGGCCACCTCGGTCGCCAACGTCAACGACGACAGCTCCGCCCGCGCCGGAGAAAGTTCCATTCCGACCAGGTTGGGAACCTCGTACCTTTCGGGTCCTTTGGAGAGTGTCACTGAAATGATCCCGCCGCGGAGGATTTTTCCGCCGGGAGGAGGGTCTTGGGCCAGTACCTCCGACGCCGGCACCGATTCGCTGAAACGAGCAACGGTGAAGGACACCGACATGCCGTTCTCGGCCGCCAAACGCGCGACATCGGTCGACGTCTCGTTCAGCAATGAGGGCGCCTCCGTGTAACGACCATCGGCCAGCCACCAGCCACCCGCGCTGATGACCGTCAGCACCAGCATCACCACGACAGCTTGAACCGCGGCCTTCAGCCGGTGTTTACCTCGTCCTCGATGGGGACGTTGCCGCCGCGGACGAGGCACCAACACCGGCCTGGTCGGACGCGAATCGATACGCCGCAACAGTCTGGCCACCGACAACGCATCCGCAGGCCTTTCAACGGGAAGACGTCGTGTGCACCGCCTGACCAGCTCATCGACACTCTCGGGGACCTCGGGACGCAGCGCAGAGGGACGTGGGACCTCACGTTCGAGGTGCATGAGCGCCACAGCAACGGGATCGGTGTGGTCGAACGGAACCGAACCGGTCAACAACTCGAACAGGACAATGCCCACCGAATACACGTCGCAACGGGCGCTTGCTGCGCCGCCGGTCAACACCTCGGGTGGCGCGTAGGCGACCGTTGCCAGAACAGGGCCGGTGTCGGACGCGTCACGTCCTGTCTGCACTGCCTGCGCGAGACCGAAGTCCGCGACCTTGACACAGTCTCGACCGTCCTGTCGGGTGATGAGAATGTTCTCCGGCTTGACATCTCGATGAACCAAGCCGATGCGATGTGCAGCAGCCAACCCGGCGAGGATCTGGTCAACCAGATCCAACACCTCGGGCAGTTCGAGACGACCACGTTGATTAAGTCGATCCCTCAACGTGATGCCGCGGACAAACTCCATGACGACATACGGGAGCCCGTCATGGTCACCTTGATCGAATACCGCGACCACATTGGGATGAGACAACTGCGCGATCGTCTTTGCCTCATGGGCGAACGCTTCGGTGAAACGAGGATCATCCGCTTGATCACCGTTGATGATCTTCAAGGCGACGTGGCGTTCCAGCCGTTCGTCATCGGCTCGGTACACCCTTGCCATGCCACCTGATGCAATCAGTTCGCGCACGCGGTACCGGTCTTCGACCAGCCGACCGATCAACGGGTCGACCAGGCTGACCTTGCCGCCGGTTGGTTCGTCCCCCACGGTTTCGGATTCTAAGTCTGTGACGGTCTGATTTGCTGCTAACCACTACATCGCGGCAGGTCGTGGCGATGTCATTCCTTGCCGGACGGTGTTTCCGATGGGCTGGGCGAATCCGAATCAGACGGTTCAGGAGACGGTGTGGTGGTGCTGGGCTCCGGTTGTGGGGATGAACTGGGGGATTCACTGGGCTGCTCCCACTCGCCGGACTCGGTCGTGGGGTCCTCTGTCGGTTCGGGTTCCTCTGTCTCCGATTCGGACGGTCGTACGCCCTGGCTGAACGCACCCTCGTGGTGAGGCGCTGAAGAACTTTGTTGTTCGGTGACCCCCGCGGGACCGATTTCCCCGTCCGTGTGCTCGGTGGTGGAGTCCTGCGAGACGCTTTCCGTCCATCCCGGCATCTGGCCGACCGTCACGGCGGCGGCGAACACCGCCGCAAAACTGAACCCGGTGACGATCAGGTACATCCGGGCACGTCGGGAGCGTCGAAGGTCATAGCCGATCGACCTTGCCAAACCCGTGATCTCACGCCCGATTCTCATTGAGTTCCCTCCACACGAGTGCCGCCCTCCCCAGGCGGCACATCGTAAAGTCGTCGAATGACCGGCAGTCGATTCAAGGACCGGTCTTCTCGTGAGCTCCAAACCCCGTGTTCGGTCCTCGGTCGTGCCGGTGTGGTTAGACGGTCACCCGATACAACGAGGCAGTGACCATGGGGTCACTGCCTCGTTGTAAGTTGGTGACGATGCGCGACGGTTTGGACGTCGGCGTGATGGGGGCGCCAAAAGAGGCGCGCAGGGCCTGGGAATCGTGCCCGGTACCGACGGCGATGTGGTTTGTTTCGATGGGGTCGTCACACAGCTCGACGAACCGCGGCGTCTGCCAGCTCTGCCAACACCGTGGAGGCTTCGGAGGAGACGATCCCCTGGCCTTGACGAAGTGCCGCAGCCGCCTCATCCGCAAGTCGATCAATGCGTTGTTCGGTCGTCGCCAATGCACCGGTGTCGCTGATGAGCGTTCGCAATGCGGCGATGCCCTCGTCGTCGAGTTCGGCGTTGCCGAGGTTGTCGTCAAGCAACTTGCGCCCACTCGAGTCACAGGATCGGTAGGCACATGCGATCAGATAGGTGTGCTTTCCTCTCGCAGATCATCCCCGGCCGGCTTACCGGTTTGCTTCGGATCGCCGTAAACACCGAGAACGTCGTCCCGAAGCTGGAACGCCTCGCCCAACGGCAGGCCATATCCCGAATACACTTCTCGTAGTTTCTGGGAACCTCCGGCCAATGCAGCACCCATCAACAGGGGGCGTTCGATCGTGTACTTGGCCGACTTGTACTGAGCCACCTTCAAAGCACGCTCCACGCTGATGTCGCGTTTCACCTGGTTGAGGACGTCAAGGTACTGGCCGGCGCACACTTCGGTCCGCATTGCATCGAAGTCTTCGCGTGCCGCTTGAATCGATTCGGGATGCATACCCGCAGAGGTGAACATCTCGTCCGACCAGGTCATGCACAAATCGCCGAGCAGGATGGCCGAGCAGGAGCCGAACTGGTGGCTGTCACCGGCCCAGCCGATTTCCTGGTGCTTGCTCTCGAACTTGCGGTGAATGGAGGGCTCACCCCGACGAGTGTCGGAATCGTCCATAAGATCATCGTGAATCAGCGCCGACGCCTGCAACAACTCCAGTGACGCAACGGCTTTGACCAGTGAGTCATCGTCCTTCCCGTCTGCGCCACGGAAACCCCAGTAGGCGAATGCTGGTCGTATCCGCTTGCCGCCGCCGAGGACGAACGCTTCGATCGCGTCGGCGACCTCATGCAATTCGCCGTCGATTTCGACGAGTCGGTGCCGTTGTTGTCTCAAAAACGTTGCCAACGCGCTTTCCAGGCGTGAACCCAGCTGGGCGTATTCGATCAGGGATCCCACACGGCGACGGTACGCGGCTACTCCACGATCCCACCGATTGGGCCTGCGCATCGTGACCAGGTTGACCGTCTGAGCCACGGGCTAAGGTGGGCGGGTGACCCTTGGTACCGCATCGGTGATGCCAGGACAGCCGGCGGCTGTCGGTGAACTGCTGGGCACCGGTGAGCCGGTGTTCTCGTTTGAGTTCTTTCCACCAAAGTCGGATAAGGCCGAACAAATCCTGTGGAAGGCGATACGAGAGCTGGAATCACTGCAGCCTTCGTTTGTGTCGGTGACGTACGGAGCCGGTGGCTCGAGTCGTGCCATGACAGTCGAGACGACCGACCGCATCGCAACCGAAACCACGTTGTTGCCCATGGCGCACTGCACCGCGGTTGATCATTCGACGGCTGAACTCCGTAACCTCATCGGTCACTTCGCCGACCGCGGAGTACGTAACATCCTCGCGGTACGAGGTGACCCTCCGGGGGACCCCCAAGCTACGTGGACCCCGCATCCCGAGGGTGTCACGTACGCGTACGAGCTGGTTGAACTGATTAAGAATTCAGGCGACTTCTGCGTCGGCGTGGCCGCATTTCCCGAAAAACACCCGCGTAGCCCCGACTGGGAAACCTGCACTCGCCACTTCATTCAGAAGTGCAGAGCTGGAGCCGACTTTGCCATTACCCAGTTCTTTTTCGACTGGCAGGACTGGGCACGTCTGCGTGATGCCACGGCTGCAGCTGGGCTTGATACCCCCATCATCCCCGGTATCATGCCGGTGACCAGCGTGAAACAGATTGAAACGTTCGCCAAATTGTCGGGTGCTGCTTTTCCTACAGCGCTGGCTCGGCGATTGAGAGCCGTGGCCGACGACCCGGTAGCAGTTCGCGCCATCGGCGTCGAGGTGGCAACTGAATTGAGTGAGAAGCTTTTGGCGGAAGGCGCTCCAGGAATTCATTTCATTACGCTTAACAAATCGACCGCCACACGCGAAGTCTGGCAAAACCTTCGATTGATGGCCCCCACCGTGGCTTAGCCGCCGAGGTTGTCGCTGACAGAACTCCGGCGGGCTCGTTAACGCCCGCCGGAGTCGTTCCGCGTCGTGGTTCATTGACCGGATGACGGGTTAGTCATCGTCATCGTCATCGTCATCGTCGTCGTACTGGTCGTCGTCATCGTCGTCATCGTCGTCGTCATTGTTGACTGAGATGATGGAACCGTTCGTTCCATTGATCTTGAGGTCTTTCCACGTCCCGTTCGACGGTGAGAAGACTTCTACCTCCCAGATCGGCGTGTGGGTGGAGCCGTCCAGTTCCATTTCCAGGATCAAACCATCGGGGACTTCACCGAGGGTTGCAGCCTCGGCGTCGGCGATGCTGATCGCTGCCTTGGCGCGGTCGCTGTCTTCGCGCCAGTCGTCGTCCTCGTCATCGCGCTCGTGTTCCAAGATTTCGCCGGTTGTGGCGTCGACGTCTATTTCGTGCTCATACCCGGGGGAGACCAGGTCCACGTTCCAGACCGGCTTGTCGGACTTTCGTCCCTCCAGTTCGATAGAGGTGACAACTCCGTCCGGGACCGTTGCGGATGCAACTTCGGCGGCGGCCGAAGGACTGATTTCGGTTGCCGTGTGTGGTGTGGGGTCCCCGGAGTTGTAGTCGTCCACGTCATCGTCGGTGCGGGTGCTGTGGTCGTTGTTCTGCGTGTAACCGGATGGGGCGGGGGTGTCGTCGCCAGACAGCGAGGCGGTTGCCACTGCCGCGCTACCCAGCAGGACGGCCGCCGCGGTGCCCGCGATGAACCAGCCTCGACGACGATTCAACAGGGACTTCTTCATGGATTCGTCCTTTCGGATCTGTTGGATGACTCCACGATGCCTCCGGGTACCTGAAGCCAGCCTTAAGTCGCCTGAAGCTTCCTTCAGAAAGGGGTGCCATCGCTGGTCAGAGGGACTTCAGCTGGTCTTAAGGGTTCATGTGCGAGGCTTTGAGCATGAGGCTGTTGATCGTTGAGGATGAGAAGCGTCTGGCCGAGGTCGTGGCGGCCGGTCTGGTGGCTGAAGGACACGCGGTCGACACAGCCCATGACGGGCCCACCGGTCTGGACATGGCGCGGTCCGTTGAGTACGACGTGATCATTCTCGACATCATGTTGCCGGGTATGAACGGGTACCAGGTTTGTGAAACGTTGCGAAGGGAAAACGTCACGACGCCGATTCTCATGCTGACCGCGATGGACGGTGAGTACGACGAAGCCGAAGGGCTTGACATCGGCGCCGACGACTACCTCACCAAGCCGTTTTCGTTCGTGGTGCTGCAAGCACGTGTACGGGCCCTGCTACGTCGGAAGGCGGCGCGAACGGCCCCCACCGTGTGGCGCTTCGGTGACCTCTCCGTCGATCCCCTGGCTCGGACCGCACACCGAGGAGACGTACCGATTCCGGTGACGGCCAAGGAGTTTGCGGTGTTGGAGTACCTGTGCTCGCGAAGCGGCGAGGTGGTTTCGAAAATCGAGATCTTGGAACACGTGTGGGACTTTGCCTATGCCGGTGATGTGAACATCGTCGAGGTGTATGTCTCCAACCTGCGGCGCAAGGTTGACACACCGTTTAAGCGTTCCGCGATAAGGACGGTCCGGGGAGCCGGATATACCTTGGCGGCCGACGGTGGCTAACCGTCGATGGTGGCGACTGGGGTCGGTACGATCGCGCACCACCGTGGGCGCCACGGTGGTGGTGGCGCTAGTGCTGTTGGCCGTCGGAGCGCTGGTGATCTCGATGTTGTCCTCAGGTCTGGTTCAGCGTGAGGAACTCACCGCCGAGGTCAGTGCTCGCAGCTTTGCGGGCCAGATCGCCGCCGGGACACCGCCCATGCTGTTGGATTTCGACCACGGTGATGAGGAGGTGGTTCAGGTTGTCGACGCATCGGGTGAGGTGATGGCCTCCAGCGAG
>DHCFJ07801__coassemble_2399_pt1 | contig 11308 bp, 8 predicted proteins | sample DHCFJ07801__metabat2_low_PE_011 | metagenome-assembled genome bin DHCFJ07801 | reverse complement strand
GACCGCCGACGGTGAGATCTTCGCCGACACGGACGGCGACGGCGTTTTGGACTCGCAGCTGATCGACAACGACGGCGACGGCTACATCGACGAGATTCAGACCGACACCGACGGTGACGGCGTTGTGGACCAGATTGTTGCCGACACGAACGGCGACGGCTTCATCGACACCGTCGCGGTGGACACCGACGGCGACGGCACCTTGGACTCCTTCACCATGGACACCGACGGTGACGGTGTTGTCGACACCCAGATCATCGACCAAGACGGTGACGGCATCGCGGATGTGACCCTGACCGACACCGACGGTGACGGCGTCATGGAGACCGTCGTCTACGGCGACACCAATGACAACCGCCAGGACACCGGCATCGGCACGAACTACAACCCCAACGCCTGATCAACGGTCGGCACGCGCAGGAGAGCCCGGGCGAGACGTGACGTCTCGCCCGGGCTCTCGGCTGCTCAATCGGAGACGTGACGGCATCCGGCGCAGCGGGTCGCTTCCTCCCCCACTCTCGCGTGACACAGAATGCCTCCGGGCCCGTCGAGAACCACTCCCGGAAAACTGAATCTACGTGTGGCCTCGTGGAAGCCGTATTCGTCGTGGAGATCTATGGACGCCTTGTTGTCCCTGTTGACCAGATACCAGACGTCGGCTGACCGCTGCGCAATGAACTTCATTCGTTCTCGCGTGAGCCGAGAACCTATTCCTCGACGTCGGTAGCGTTCGTCAACCACCATTCCACCCAGGTAGTACCCCGAGGGCACCGCGTCGTCGGGGGCATCCGGGGGCCTGTTCACCCAGCTGACACGTGCATAACCGACGATCTCGGTACGTGCGCTCACCGCGATGAACAACGCGTTCCGAGGTTTGGCCACGTGCTTCTGAGCGCTGACCAGTGCGCTGTGGACGTCTTCGTCGTTGTAGCCTGCGGACAGCCGGGCGCAGGCGATGAGGTCCTTGGGGTCGGTGGACGGCCGCACCGCGACGGCCATCCTTGGCGGTCTGTCGGTCGGAGAGGCGTCATAGGGGACGTACCGCATAGGGCATCACCATATGAGATTCGCTATCGTCACCATGCGACAGCATCAGACACATCGGTCTCTTCACGGGCGGTAACACACCACCGGGCCGTCCGTGATCGACGTCGATTTTTCGAGGAGGCTTCCATGTCGGTTCGCAAAGAGTTCAACGACGCGGTTTCGGGATATCGCGCGGCCACCGGCATGGCGGAGACCGCGCGGGATTTGGCGCCGAAGTTCGCTCCGGACCTTCCCGACCGGCAACGACGTCTGATCACGCAGCTTGCGCAGGCGGCCACCGTCATCACGCCGGGCTGGTTAGGACAGGCGCTCACACGCGCTGCCGAGAAAGCCCCCCTCGGCGAAGCCGAGGGCACCCATCCCCTGGCGGTCCGCATCGGCCGATGTGACGCCGGTGGTGACTATGCCTTTCCCGTCGTGGTGAACCTCTTGGGCACCGGTCATCTGTTCGTCGATACCGACACCGAGGACCCACGCGTCGCCTCGCTACTGCGGACCGTGTTGTTGCGGTTGCTCGCCGCTCGTGGCGCGGATTCGTGTCGCCCTTTGATGGTCGACGACGGCCACGAGACCTTCACCGGATTCGACCAACTGGCACGGGCGGGACTGGCGACCCTCGTCGACTCCGACAACGGACTCGCGACGGCGCTGGACCTTGCGGAGGCACATGTCGAGCAGGCCGTCGGCCGAAGCGACGCCTCCGACATCCCCGAACTGATTCTGGTCGCCCCGAAAACGCCCGCACATCTTGTCGACCGTTTGGCGCGATTGGCTGCGCAGGCCGTTGGGGCTCGACTGCACCTGATCGTCGGTGGTTGGCCCGGACCTGTGGTAACCGCCGCCACCCACGTCGTCGTCTCCGACGAGGTCCGCGTCGCGGGCGTGGCGATGCCGGTCGATGTCGACGCGGCGGACGGCGACCTGGTCGCGACGGTATGTCGGCGGATGGTCGACGAACGGCGTTGGTTCGAGGAGGGCCTGTGACCGCCGACGGCACCGCACATTACGAGAGGTTGCTCGGCGAACTGGCCGCCGAGCTTCATTCCCACGGCTCCCCTCGCACTCAACGCACCGCGTTCGACCGGGACCTCGACGAACTGGACAACCGGCTCATCGCACTACAGGCGGACCTTCTCCACGCGTCCCCGGTTCTGGGCGTGTCCCGGCCGAAACTGTCACCGAGCCCCCCGGCCTCGAAGCCGGTGAACTCCCGCCAGGCCATCGACCGCGCACACCATCACATCGATGCCGCCGGTGCCGCCCTTCAGCGAGCCAGACGCTGGGCCACGATGCCGCGTTTTTTGCCCCGGGCGCGCCCCAAGGTCCGTCACCTGACGGTTTACGCCTTGTGCGCGATCGTGGCGGTGGCCGTTCATGCGTTGGTCATCCTTCAATACGGGGTGGTCGGTGCGGCGATCGGTTTCGCCATCGCCCCTCTGTCGGCGTTCGCCGCAGGTTTTCTTCTCATCGGGCATCTGGGCCGACCGCGAGTCTCGAACACCACAAAACGCGCGAAACTGAACCGGTATCCCAAATTCGGTGTGCTTCTGTGCGTCGCGGTCGACCTCGTCGCCGCCGTCATGTGGTTGACGGCGTGACCGGCTTCGGTGGCGTCCGGGCGCATTGCCTTGGCGCATAGACTGTCGAGTCACACCCCATCGCCGGAGGCAGGAATGCGAAAGTCGGGCCCGCGCAGCAGTCGCGCCAAGCGCCGCTTGCAATCCCAGCCTGCCGAACCTCCCAAGCCTCCGGCCGGGTGGCCCGACGTCGAGCTCCTTGGTGAGGCGATCGGCGCCAACGATCTCGCGGCGCGGTTTCTGGAGGAGATTCGGCCCGAGACCGTGCGAACGATTCTGAAGCGCATGGAGACCCCCACCCGTAAGGCGATCTTCGAACGCCACAGCATTCCGGTGACCAAGGTGGGTCTGCGGGCGGCGGGTCAGGTTTTGACGTTGGTGCGATCGGACGAAACCCCCGCGGAGTCGCCGATTCTGGGGACGATGCTTAATCCCGCGGCGCACATGTTCCACCATGCACACATCGGCACGTCCGAGGTCACGGGGCTGCGGCTGAAGCTGTTCGACCTGGCCCTGTCGCTGTTGGTTCACAACGATTCGGTCATCAACGGACTCCGGGCGTGGCATCGTTGGGCGCAACCGGAGTTCGAGGACTTGACGCTGTCGGTGGTGATCGGTTCACGGTGCTCACACTCGGTCCTCGCGGCGGCCTACCTGGCGGGTTCGCACGCCGATGTTGCCGAAAAATACGAGGCCCTCCGGGTTGATTATCCTCAGCTGCCCGAACCGTTGCCCGGCACACTCACCGCGACCAACCCGTTGAGCCGGTACCTTGCCGCGCGACCGGACCGCAAGATGCCGGCGACACCGGCCGAACTGCGCGCCATGATCGTCGAGGATTCGAAGGTACGACGCGCCGAGGTGGGGCAGGCGCAGCGTGATCGCCCCCGAGACCGGCCGGTGGCCAAGGTCCAAGCCGAGGTCCAAGCCGAGGTCCAAGCCGAGGTAAAACCGGAGGTAGAACCCGAGGTCCAAGCCGAGGTCGAAACCGACGTCGACACCGAGAAGCCCCAGACGGAGGAGCCACGGGTAGCGCCGCAGCAGTCTGAGAAAGCGGAGGAACCCTCGACCCCACAGCCATCCATGTTGGAGGCTCCTGCTGTGCCGACCGTCGCCGACTGGGCGGGGGCGGTGTCGGCGTCCAAACGCATGACGGAACGACTGGTCGCCGGTGAACCACCAACGCCTCGGGATTTGGAACCGCTACAGCTCATCTTCGAACAGGTCACCCGAATGAGCAGGTTGTTGACGCGGGTCACGGGTCGACAGGTGGAACCTTCCCGTTCGGCGATCGATGCCGGCCTGACGCTTATCTTGTCCGACCCGCAGCTCAGTGACCGGCTCAACGGCGTTCCGATAACGCTGGCCGATGTCACCGACCGACTTCGCTCGCTACCGGCGTCGGTATCGAGCGCGACCAAGACGCCGACCCACGAACCGGAGCCCACAACATCGGCCCCACAGGCTGAACGCTCTTCCGGCTCCGAAGCCGACTTGTCGGACCTTGACACCATGTTGCGCGGTTCGGTCGGGAGCCGACTGGCCGCGTTGGCGGGCGCCGACGGCGGAGTCACCTCTTCGATGTCGAAGCCTCCCGAGAACGGAGACCGCCCGCCGACCGCGCCGACACCGTCCACGTCCCGACGCGCGACACCGGAAGAGCCCAGTGATCTGGGCCGTGATTTGTTCACAGTGGCGATGAAGATCCGGACACCGCAGGGTGGGCTGGCCCAACGATTCCGCCGCCTGGTCGGTCACCTGGACGGTGGCGGCGACCTGTTGATGGCGCGCTGCGCGGCGATGCCGGTCAGCCTCATCGACCCCGCCGCCGGCGCTCTTCCCCTGCTGAACGATCCCGTCGAGGAATTGTCGGACTGTCCGACAGTGACCGGGTTCCGCGAGGCGATTGCGGAACTGTGCCGTCAAGGTGTGCAACCGCAGGACCCCGCCATGGTGCGGCTGGCGCATTTGTCGGCGGCTTTGGAACACACGACGCGATCGGCACAGGAGCTTCTCGAGGCCGCCGAAACCCGAACGTTGAAGTACGACAAGGCGACCAAGGTGTATCGCCACTGGATGTCGCCCGACGGGACGTTGCGGCCACTTGTGGACGCGCTGAGACAGTCGGCGCCGATCAGCAAGATCGCGCGGTTGGCCGACGATTGTCGCCGACTCGGAGCGTCGCGTGCCGTGGACGAGACCGCGGCCGTCCTCATCGACCCCAACCGCACCAAGATCGTTGCGGGAGCACGTAAGTCGCTGGCCGACAAGTTCGCCGAGGTACTGGATGTGGCCGACAGGGCCGTCGGCATCGTCGACGCCATCGACGGTGAAAGCCACGCCGACCGGTCGGCGTCCTGGCGGTTCGACACGTTGACGCGGTTTCGCCGCCAAACACACGTGGACATGCCGCTGATCGAATCCGAGTTGGCTCACGCCGAGCGGGTGCCCGATTCCGCGAAAGCGTTGGTGACCAGAGCGCTCGCGTTGGCGATCAACCCCGATCCGCTGTACGGCCCCGAACCGGCACCGAACGACGTGGGCGATGGGCCCGGTGACCAACGATGACGTCGGTACGTGACGAGTTGCCCGGCGAGGTCCATACGGTGCTGACCGCTGCCGCCGAGGTCGCCATCGAACGGGCCGGCGGCTCCGGAGACCCCGACAGGCTGTTGGCGACCAATGACGGCGTGGACACGGTGTTGAGCCTGTTGACGGGGTCGGCCGGCCTCCGTCACCTGTTGAGGCAGCGGCTTCCGAACCTGTCGACGCATCCGGCTTCGGAGCTGATATCCGTCGATGAGGAGGCCGTGGCGCAGGCTTCGGCCGCAGTGCGTCACATCATCGCCGAGGCACGTCGTGCGCAACGTCGACGGCACCGGGCGCAGCGCCGAGCCGGCCGTCCCGACGCCGAACAGCGCCGTGTCACTCGACTGGAGGACCGCATCGCGGATCTTCGAGCCGGACGTGACCGCCTGGAAGGTCAACTGTCGGCTCTGCGTGACGAGAATCGGGATCTGCGGGCCACCATCGACAACCTCGATGCCGAGCTGAGCCAAGTCCGCCGACACCTGGACGTCACCCATGCCAGGCTCGAACGGGTGCAGTCCGAACGTGACGAAGCACGTGCCGCTGCAGCCCCGCACACACCGACCCGGTCGTCCGCCGTGGTGACACGTGAGCTGGGACTCACCGTCGAGGTCTTGGGCGGGGGCACCGAGATCGGCGGCTCGTGTGTACTGATCGGTGCGGGGAATACCCGGATTCTCGTCGACGCCGGGAGCCGACCGCACGGAATGGATGCGGAGTCCCTGGCTCCACCGGGCATTGGACGGCTGGAGAAGAACCCACCGGACGCGATCGTGGTGACCCATGCGCACAACGACCACGCCGGTTGGGTGCCGGCCCTGGTCACCGCGCATCCCGGCGCTCCCGTCATCGCGTCCGCTCCCACATGTGACCTGTTGGGGACCATGTGGACGGATTCGGCCAAGATCATGGCCAGGCGCGCCGACCGTGAAGACTCCTGGGACGACGGGCCGCTTCCCCCGTATCAACAGTCGGATGTCGACGCGGCCATACAGGCGTTGAGCGACTTGTCGATCGGTCAGCGTCGACGTGTCGGGGACGTCGAGATCGAGCTGTTCAACGCCGGCCACATCGTGGGCGCGGTCGGGGTCGTGGTGACCGCAGGGCCCGAGCGAGTGGTCGTCTCGGGTGACATCTCGATGCCCGGGCAGCTGAGTGTCGGCGGGCTGGAGCTGCCCGACTCCGCCATCGGTGCCGACGTGCTGCTCCTGGAAAGCACCTATGTCGGGGCCGGTCGTCTCCCTCCCCGGTCCGCCATGGTCGACGAGTTCGTCACCGACGTCGACCGTATTCTCGGGCGTGACGGGCGAATCCTGGTTCCCGCATTCGCGCTGGGGCGAGCGCAGGAGGTGGCTCTCATCCTGAAGAACCACCTCCCCGAGGCCGAGGTGCTCATCGACGGGTTGGCTCGAGACCTCAGCCGTGCCTACCAGAGGCACCATGGCCCGGACGGCGAACGACTGCGGATCTTCGACGGAAACGTCCGGGCGGTGGAACCGGGGCGCACCCATGCCGCGATCGCCGAGGAGCGCCCGTGTGTGGTCGTCTCGACATCGGGCATGCTCGCCGGCGGACCGGCGGTCACCTGGGCTCGGGCGTTGCTGCCGCATGAGCGGAACGCACTGATGATCGTGGGTTATCAGGACACCGACAGTCCCGGGTCGCGTCTTCTCGGGTTGACCAACGGATCCGGCTCCATCGACCTTCCGGATTCTCCGGACCCGTTGGAGGTCTCCTCGTTTGTCGGCCACTATCGGCTGGGTGCCCACGCCACCGAGGACGAGCTGGTCAAGGTCGCCGCCACGATCGCTCCCGGCACTCTGATTCCGGTGCACGGCAAGCTGTCGGCTCAGCGACGTTTCCAGCAACGCCTGGAGCTGCGCCGCCAGCGCACGGTACTGGCCGACGAACCGTGGCGCCGCCTCGACGGGTGACGCACCGTCACGCCGTGGCCAGTGTCACCGACACGTCGTTTTCCCCACGGCCATCACGTTTGTAGGTGATCGTGACCTCTGCCCCCGGTTTGTGTCGTTGGATGGCGGCGGCCACTTCCGCGCCCGTGGCGACCGGCTGTTTGTCCACCGCGGTGATGACGTCGTCGCGCTCGAGTCCGGCTGTGTCGGCGGGACTGCCGGGCTGGACCTGTGTGACCACGGCGCCTTCGCCCGGCGAATCGTTCATACTCACCCCGAGGAAGGCTCGCTCCACGTCACCGTTGGCGATGATGTCCTCTACAGACGACACGACGGCGGTCGACGGGATGGCAAAACCCAACCCGATGCTTCCACCGCTCTGATCGGTGGTGGCTATCGCAGTGTTGATACCGACCAACTCTCCGTTCCCGTCCACGAGCGCACCACCGGAGTTTCCCTGATTGATGGACGCATCCGTCTGGATGAGACCGTTTAGAGTGGTCCCTCCGTCGGTGATGGTGCGGTCGAGGGCCGAGACGATGCCGGAGGTGACCGAACCTTCCAACCCCAGCGGTGAGCCGAGGGCGAGGACGGTGTCGCCGACCGACAGCGCGTCTGAATCGCCTATCGGGATGGGCGTCAGGTCGAGGTTGCCGTCGACCTTCAGGACCGCTATGTCACCGGCTTCGTCGGTGCCCACGATCTGCGCAGGTGCCGACGTGCCGTCGGAGAAGGTCACTTCGACCTCACCGCGAGCCGCAGTCACGACGTGGCTGTTGGTGATGATGTGGCCGTCGTCGTCGAATACCACACCGGAACCGCCCGCCTCACCGGCGACGATCGATACGACCGACGGCTGAACCTGTTCGGCGACGTCGGCCAGCGTCGCACCGTCGGCGACCATTTGAGACGGCGAACCCGTGGACTCGCTCGAGGCCATTGTGTACCCGACGACGCCGCCCACGCTCCCCGAGCCCAGGGCGAGGGCCACCGCCGCCACGATCGCCCACAGTGCACGGCCACGGCGGGGCGCCGCCACAGCATCGCGCGGCGGCATCAGAGCAGTCGGTGGATAACCGACGGGTCCGGGTGGCGATGGGGGCGGTGACAGTGGGGGCGGTGGCGTGAAACCAACCGGGTGGGCTGCCGGTCCCGTGCTCGGCACGGGACCGGCGATCGGATTCCTCGCCGACCACGACTGATGTGCTCCATACGGCCCGTCGGGTGGCGACGCCGCCGCATCCCTCGATGGATTCCCCTCCACGTCATCCACCGAACGGTCGTTTTCCGGCTTGTTGGTATCCATGTGGTTCATCATGACCCGGTACCCTCCAACCAGCCTGAGGAAAACCTCAAAAAACTATGGGGGATCGTCCGAGTCCGTGGAGGCTTCGTCGGCGCTGTCATCCATTCGGGAGTGGACGTCGGGATCCAGCGCCAAACGAACCGTGAATTCGGCGCCCTCGCCGGGCGCCGATCGCGCCGATACCTCTCCGTTGTGCGCCGCGACAAGTGCCGCCACTATGGCCAGTCCCAAACCTGTGCCGCCGGCACTGCGAGACCTGGCCTTGTCGGCACGATAAAACCGCTCGAACACTCGATCCGTTTGTTCGGCGGTCATTCCGGGGCCGTTGTCGCGCACGGTCATCTCGACGTATTCGCCGTCGCCGTGGAGACCGACCTCCACATTAGCCGTGGTGGGGGTGTGACGAATGGCGTTGGTAACCAAATTGGACAAAACCTGCCGCAGTCGCATGTCGTCACCGCGCACCAGGAATGGACCGCCCTCGGTGTACAGCTCGATCGTGCGGCCTTCGGCGATGACCTGCGCCGCGGAGACGGTGTCGGCGGCGACGCTGAGCAAATCCACCGGGTGCCGCTCCAACGGCCGTTGACGATCAAGACGCGCCAACAACAGAAGGTCCTCCACCAACAGCCCCATGCGTATGGCCTCGGCTTCGATACGACGCATGAGTTCGGCCGCCTCTTCGGGTGGGACCTCACCACGATGGCGATACAACTCCGAGAATCCCCGAACGGTCGTCAGCGGAGTGCGAAGCTCGTGACTCGCGTCGGCGATGAATCGGCGCATCCGCTCCTCCGACGCAAGGGCACGTTCCTCCGAGGCTTCACGCGCAGCAAGAGCTGACTCGATCTGCCCCAGCATCACGTTGATCGCCGACCCCAGCCGTCCCACCTCGGTGCGCGGGTCCCATTGTGGGACGCGTCTGGACATGTCACCGGCGGCGATCGATGTGGCCGTGTGTTCGATGGCCTTCAGCGGGTTGAGAGCCGCCCGCACCAGCGCCACACCGATACCGGCCATACCGGCCAGAACCGCCGCGCCGACCAGAATGCCGATACCCATCAGCCGCACGATCGCGCTCTCCACATCGCTGATGGGCGTGGCGATCGCCAGAACGACTCGTGGCCCGGACCCGGCGCCGTCGGGTTGCACCGACGACAGAACCCTCCAATTGGTCTTGTTGTCTGCGGAGGGCGCGGTGAAGGGGCGCCCACTCGACTCGTACAGAGTCTCGGCCGACAACGCGGGAATCTGTTCGATGGAATAGGCCGACCACATCGCACCGGCGTCGTCGTCGACGGCCATGTACACCACGTATTGACTGACCACCGAGGTGTGGTTTCCCTGCGCCTGGGTCATGGTCCGCACGTCCAGAGACGACAGACGCTCGCGAAGGTCTTCGTCGACCTGTTCGGTCAGGTGTTCACTCAGCGCGGTCAGGTTGACGACGCTCGTCAGTACAAGCGCCACGGTCAGCAACGACATGAGGGACGCTACGAGCCGCACTCGCAGTGGTGTGCGTTCCCACTGTTCGCGCAGCCGACGCGTGGGGCGAAACGTCACGACGGCGACCGCAGAACGTAGCCGATCCCCCGCAGTGTCTGGATAAGTCGTGGTTCGGTGTTGTCGATCTTTCGACGAAGGTACGACACATAGGACTCAACGATGCCGTCGTCGCCACGGAAGTCGTAACGCCAGACGTGATCGAGAATCTGCGCCTTCGACAACACCCTTCCCGCGTTGACCATGAAGTACCGGAGCAGCTTGAACTCCGTCGGAGACAGCTGCACCGATTTGCCGGCGCGCCACACCTCGTGCGTCTCCTCGTCCAGCTCCAGGTCCGCGTACTTCAGCCGTGGAGGCGGCGGCACGTCCCCCTGGCTCCGTCGAAGAACAGCCCTGATCCGGGCGATAACCTCCTCCAGGCTGAACGGCTTTGTCACGTAGTCGTCGCCGCCCAATGTGAGGCCCCGGACCTTGTCTTCCAAGGCGTCTCGTGCCGTCAGATACACGATGGGGGTCCGATCGGACCCGGACCTGATCCGGCGGGCGACCTCAAACCCGTCGAAGTCGGGCAGCATGACATCCAGCACCACGAGGTCCGGCCGGTGTCGCGTGACCGACCGCACCGCCTCCTCACCGCCGGTCGCCCGGTGCACGGTGAAACCGGCGTATTTCAGGCTCGTTGCCAACAGCTCGCATATGTTCGGGTCGTCCTCGACGACGAGCAGCGTGGCCTCGCCCTCCGACTCCTTGTCCGCTACCGTCATGACTTCTATTTTCTTCCACAGGCACTGGGTCAGTCTGAATAATGCCTGAGAACTCACTGTGAATGTCGGGACGTCGGGGTGATCATCCACACGGCCGAGGCGGCAACCGGCCGGTCGGGTACAATTTCGTGTTCGTCGCACTACACGGCGGGCGGAACGATCAGATATCCTGAAACATCCCGCTCGGTACAGCAGTACCGGTGTTGTGCGGGCCACCGGCTCAGAAATGGGCATCAACTACCGACCTCAACGAGGGCGCAGATGACGCTGTCGATCGATACTCGTACGACCGCTGACGGCGGCATGGTTCTCAGCCTCGCCGGCGAAGTGGACTACGCCACCGCACCCAAGATCCGCGAAACGATCACCGGGGTCCTTCGCGGCGAAAATGTGACATCGATCCAGGTGGACGTCGCCAATGTGACGGTCCTGGACTCCACCGGCATCGGCACCCTGGTGGTCGCTTACCGGATTGCTCGCGACATGGGCATTCCGGTATCGGTCACCAACCCCAACAAGTTCATCACCCGACTTTTCACCGTGGTCGGGGCCCAAGAGCTGCTCGAAGAGCAGACAGGCGCGTTCGCCACCGCCGCAAAAGAACGT
>DHCFJ07801__coassemble_2389_pt1 | contig 11377 bp, 7 predicted proteins | sample DHCFJ07801__metabat2_low_PE_011 | metagenome-assembled genome bin DHCFJ07801 | reverse complement strand
GCACACCAGCGCGGTGGGAGCCAGAACGGGGTCGGAACGAACACGGCGGAGCAGCTTCACCGATGAGGGGTCCACATCGTAAAGAAGCTCCAGTATCGCGGCCGCGCGGCTTCGCAACGGTGTCTCGCGAGCGACGTCCAGCAGGCATTCCAGGTCACGGCCCTGTGCGTCCAACCATGTGGCCAGTTCCGTCGCCGCCGCCTCGGGCGGGTAGTGCTGGGTCACGACGCCCAGCATCTCCTCGGCGGACGTCTCGGCGAGCTCGCCCACGAGTCCCGCTTCACGTCCTTCGGCCAGCATCCGGTCCCGCATCACGTAAGTCGCCAAGTCGGTCAACTGCAGCAGTTCGGTGGGAAGCTTCAGTTCGGTCGCCAGTTCCGCCGTGGTGTCGGGATCGAATGGTGAGTCCAAAGTGTCGCTGGACAGGTCGGCCATGAAAACCGGGTCCACCACGCCGACCCGTGATTCCACCGCCCCCAGTTCGATGAGGCGGCCCCACATTGTCGCCAGATCGTTCTGCAGCAGATCGCGCTGCCGTCGCCGCTCGGTGGGCTGAAGTTCATCCACATCGAACAACGTGCCGCAGCAGTGCCGCCACACGGTCTCTTCGAGACGTTTGGCGGGCATCGGCGAGGGCAGGCTGTACAGCGAGTTGAGAATGTCGGGGAGGATCCCGGTGAACCCGTGCCGCAGTCCCGACGCCGCGGGCTCCCGGCTCGTCGCCAAGAAGCGCGCCCCCAAACCTCCGATCGCGTCGAACAGTCCACGCCACAGTGCGACCGGGTCGGACAATCGCGGTTTGGCCTTCGCCACCGGCACAAGCCTGCCGCGATAACGACGGATCAGACGCGCCTTCGTCATCCAGTTCACCAGAAGGTCGACCTCGGCGGGCACGTCGATCCCCAATACCGCAGCCAGATCGTCCCGGTCACTGTCAAACAGTTCGCCCCTCGCCCGTAGTCGGCGGCCGTCGGCCAGCCAATCCACGACCCGTCGAGCCCTCGCCACCGTCGGCACCGCGGTCGCCAACTCCACGAGTCGTTGCGGTGTCGGAAGTTCGACCGGTAGTTGCGCGGGTGCGCGTACAAAGCCGGGCACCGGTTGGTCGACCCGCGTCTTCTTCAACCGGCTCAACAGCGTGTCGTCCACCGCGAGCCCGTCGCGCCGAGCCCGAAACTGAAACGAACGCAACGAATCGGGCCCATCGATGACCATGCCGTGGTCGCGAGCCAACCGACTCCAGTACTTTTCGACGCCGAACCGTTCCGCATCGAACAGGACCGCCGGGAAGCGGGGTGCCAGCTCGTCGATCGCGGCCTCGTTGTCGGCCATCGAGGCACCACGCGGGTCCCGCAGCCCGTAGTCACCGATGAAACGCAACAAGAGCCGCAAAGTTTCGGGGGCGTCTGCCAGGTCGGCAGGGTCGGCGTCCAGGTACCGGGGAAGCCATTCGAGCAGAAAATGCCGGACGTGTTCGGGTTTCCAATAGGTCAGCCGACCGTCGCTGGAATAGTGCCGGGAATCCAGCGCCGAGCTGATCAGCACCTCGTCCACCGAGGGTGAAGCCCGCTGCGACCACTCCAGACACCTGCGGGTCAACAGCGTGCGTGCAGCGTGATACTCGTCGCGCTCATCCAGTTCGAAGCAGGTTCGCACGCCCGTTGTCGCCCCTTCCACCGTCGGGAGACCATCGTAAGCGGGCCGGGCACCGGTAGCCTGACGTGGGTGACCGACACCGTGAACCCTTTCCTTCTTCCCAGTACGCTGCCATACGAGCTTCCACCCTTCGACACGATAGAGGAATCTCACTATCTGCCCGCGGTGGAACAGGGCATGGCCGAACACCTCGACGAAGTCGAGGCCATCGCGACCAACACCGAGGCACCCACGTTCACCAATACCGTCGAGGCACTGGAACGCGCCGGCACCACGTTGGGACGAGTTGTTCGTGTCTTTCGGTCGGTGACGGTAGCCAACACCAACGCGACGTTGCGGGAGCTTCAACAGAAGATCGCCCCCGCGTTGGCGGCTCACCTGGACCGCATCCACCTCGACGAGCGGCTCTACCGACGTATCGACGACCTGTATCAGCGCCGCGACGAGCTCACGCTCGACGACGAACAGCGGTGGCTGCTACAACGCCATCACCTGAAACTGGTACGTGCGGGTGCTCAGCTGTCTGCCGAAGACAAGGAAACGTTGAAACGGCTCAACACCGAGCTGTCGACTCTGTCCACGCGTTTCTCGCAACAGCAGCTCGCGGGCACCAACGAGGCCGCAGTCGTGCTGGAGGGTGACGAGGTCGACGGGATGTCCGACGACGCGATCGCCACCGCCGCGGCCGCCGCCACAACGCGCGGTCTCGACGGCAAATACCTGCTCACCTTCTCCAACTTCACGGTGCACCCTCAGTTGGCGAATCTGACCGACCCCGACGTGCGTCGACGCGTCTACGAGGCATCAACCGGCCGAGGAAACTCCGGTGGCGACAGCGACACTTCCGCGACCCTCCTGCGGATGGTGAGGCTACGCGCCGAACGTGCCCGGCTTCTCGGATACGCCAACCACGCCGAGTACGTCATCGCCGACCAGACCGCCGGGAGCCTCCAAGCGGCGTCGGACATGCTGCGGCGCCTGGCGCCGGCGGCCGTGGCGAACCTGCGGGTCGAAGCGGCCGACCGCGCGGCCGTTCTGGGGCAGGAGAGCATCGCACCTCACGACTGGTCGTATGCCACCGAGAAACTGCGTAAACAGCGGTACAACTTCGATACCGGCGGGCTGCGTCCGTACCTGGAGTTGGAACGCGTGTTGCGCGACGGTGTGTTCTATGCGGCCCAACAGGTGTACGGCGTGACTTTCACCGAGCGTACCGATCTGCGGTCGTATCTGCCCGAGGTGCGGGTTTTCGAGGTCTTCGACGCCGACGGATCCGCGTTGGGGCTGTTCTGTGCCGATTTCTTCACTCGCGACTCCAAAAACGGCGGAGCATGGATGAACTCGTTCGTCGACCAATCGCGCCTGTTGGGGCAGAAGGCGGTGGTGTCCAACAACCTCAACATTCCCAAGCCACCCGACGGGCAGAAGGCTCTGCTGACGTTCGCGGAGGTCACGACGATGTTCCACGAGTTCGGGCACGCTCTCCACGGCCTGTTCTCGGACGTGACCTACCCGACGTTCGCGGGAACGGCGGTGCCGCGTGACTTTGTGGAGTTCCCCTCCCAGGTCAATGAAATGTGGTCGACGTGGCCGCAGGTCTTGAACAACTACGCCAGGCATCACGAAACCGGTGAGCCCATGCCCGGCGAGCTGGTGGACCGCCTCATCGCGTCACGGCAGCTCAACGAAGGCTTCGCGACGACCGAGTATCTGGCGTCGGCGCTGCTCGACCTGGCGTGGCACTCGTTGTCGGTCGAGGAGATTCCCGAGGGGGACGATCCGGGTGAAGTCGTCGCGCGGTTCGAGGAACAGGCCCTCGAGGAGGCCGGTGTCCTCGTTGACGAGGTGGCCCCACGGTACCGGTCGACGTATTTCGGCCATATTTTCGCCGGCGGATACTCGGCCGGGTACTACTCCTACATCTGGAGCCAGGTTCTCGACGCCGACACCGTCTCGTGGTTTGAGGACAACGGCGGCCTCAGCCGGGCCAACGGCGACCGTTTCCGGAAGCTGCTGCTGTCGCGTGGAGGCAGTAAGGACCCGATGCAGCAGTTCCGCGACTTCGCCGGACGTGACCCGCGTATTGAGCCCCTGCTACGCAAACGCGGTCTCGACGCGGCGTTGTAAAGCACGCGGGGCAATCTTCGAGTGAAGACGGTGCCGCGGCCCATGCAGGGCCGCGGCACCGTGTGTTCAGCGCGCTACCGCTCGAGCGTCGAACCAGGCCGAAGTCCTTCGCTGCGCCACGAGGACGACGATGCTCGCACCGACGCCTATCGCGAGCAGCGACACCATAAGAGACAGAACCGCCGACGTCGATGCCCCCATGTGGAATACGAGCGGAAAGACCGACACAACCCTCGAGAGGGCGATATAACCGCCCACAGCCGCCAACGTCCACCGAGCCACCGTGCTGCCGGTCAGGAACATGACCCCGGCGATGACGGTCGCCGCACCGATGAGGAGCCACATCATGCCCTCCATGACGTGGATAATTCCGGCGCCGTTGAACAGTCGGTAAAACCAGAATCCCGCGAACAGAACCTGGACGGCTCCGACCAGGATCGAGAGCACCGACGCGACGACGACGGTGACCGGGCGCCCCATGTCGGCCTGAGGTTCCCGGGGAAGACCGTACCCGCTTGGGAGGACTGCCCGCTCGGCGTCCGCATCGGGGTGGCCCCGGTGTCCCGGGTCGGAAGGTTGCGGTGCCGGATACGACATCAGTGTCCAATCTCTTCGTTCGGGACGACCATGGTAATCGATGAATGCCCATGCATGTGATGTGACCGTTACGCAGCGATCGGGAGGCCGACCAGGACGACGGACGGCGGTCGACCCCGGTCGTCGCGAACCCCGGCGTCGTCACCGCGGCACCATGGGCGGTCATATTGCGCGCCCGCAAGTGGACCCGGAGTTACGAGCGGCCGTCGATCGCCGGTGAACCCGGACGGCAGCCGGATACCGGCCGAGATCCGAGCCGGGGAGACACATGGTGGCACCGGCGTCGGAGACGAAAGGTCGACAACAGGCCGACGGACCGACGGCAGAGGCAACCGTAGACACACCATCGCATGGAGACTTCGGCCGCCCGACAGGAATCCGACATCATCGCACGGCAGACCGGGCGCACGGACCTCAACCCTGTTGTTCACCCGGTCTATTGCCAACCTTTACCGCTTGTGGGTATCGTCCATGCTCGGAAAGCGGTGTCATGATCACCGAGCATTCCACAGTGGCTCTCATCGGTCGACCCAGCGACCCACGAGGTCACGCCCATCCACGCCCCCCATGGAGGACGCATGCGACGAGGTCGCGCAATATTCAGTGCCGCCACCGCGGCGGTACTGGTGGCCGGGTTGGCCGCCTGCGGCGGCGGATCCGACGCCGCCGACGAGAACCGCATCGACGTTTGGATCGGCTTCACCGACTACCGTCTCGACTGGGCGAAGGAACGCGCGGCCGAGTTCGTCGAAAAGCACCCCGAATACACCGTCAACGTCGAAGGCTACGACAGCTACGAAGTCCTTTTCGACGCGTTGACCGCGGCATCTCAACAGGGCGATCCGCCCACCATCGTGCAGAACTTCGAAGCCGCCACACAGGAGTCCCGCGACGCCGTCAACGCCGACGGCGAACGCCTGTTCGTACCGCTGGAAGAGGCCATCGACGGCCGCGACGAGATCCTCGGCGAACCGGTAGTCCTCGACGACATCGTCGATGCGGCACGCGGTTACTACACCATCGAGGGCGAGTTCTCCTCCATGCCGTGGAACACCTCCACCCCGGTGTTCTACGCCAACTCCACGTACATGGAGGACGCGGGCATCGAAGAGCCCCCCGCCACGTGGGAAGACCTGAACGCCGCCTGCGAAAAGGTGATGGAGCTCGACGACGGCCCCAAGCACTGCATCAGCTGGCCCAACCACGCGTGGTTCCCCGAGCAGGTGCTCGCCGAGCAGGGCGGGCTTCTCGCCGACCAGAACAACGGTCGTGACGGACGCGCCGAAAACGTCGACCTGACCTCACCGGAGTGGCTGGCCTTCATCGACTACTGGAAGCAACTCAGTGATGACGGTTACTACTACTACTCGGGTGTGCAGGAAGACTGGGACGGGCCGAAGAACGCCTTCGGTGGCCAAGAGGTCGCCTTCCTGCTGACGTCCTCGGGTGACGCGACCGCCGTGGTCGGCGAAGCCGCCGACACCGGATTCGACGTTGAGGTCAGCCGCTACCCCTTCTTCGCCGACGCGCCCTACGCGGGCAACATCATCGGCGGCGCCACCCTGTGGCTCGTCGACGGGCTCCCCGAGACCACGCAGGATGGCGCCTTGGCGTTCATGCAGTTCCTCAACAACCCTGAAAACGCCGCAGACTGGCACAAGACCACCGGCTACATCCCGATCACCAACTCCGCCGTCGAACTGCTGGAGGACGAGGGCTGGTACGACGAGAACCCGTACCAGAAGGTGGCGACCGACCAGCTCGCCCTGTCGGACGGCTCACCCGCCGCATCCGGCGTCCTGCTGGGCAGTTTCGTGGCCATTCGTGCCGAGGTGACACAGGCCGTCGAGGACATCCTGACCACCGGAGCCGACCCGGCGGAAAGGTTCGCGCAGGCGCAAGAGAACGCGCAGGCGCTGCTCGACGAATACAACCTGTTGTATACGGAATAACACACCGTGGTCCTTTATCCCCTGATGCTGCCGCTGTTCCTCGTGACGGCGGCGGCAGGAGCTCTTATCGGCCGGATGGTCTGGCGTAACGCCGGACTGTCCGGCCGTCCCGGCGCGCTCGTGGTCGGCACGGCAGGCCTGCTCGGTCCCCTGTTGACGATGGTGCCGTTGGAGTCGTGCACGTTCGAGCCCGACAGGACCGCCATGGACATGGCCGTCGGCGTGGTCGCCTTCGTCGGTGGCGCGGCCGTGGCGGTCGCTGTGGTCGCCTGGATCGGACGTGCTCTGTCGATGCCGGGCGGCTGGGCCAATTTGGATTCCGGTGACCGCACCGGCTCCTACCGCAACCGACCGATCGTCCCGTGGGTGTTGCTGCTTCCCAGCTTGGCCATTCTCGCGGTGTTCCTGTACTACCCGCTGGTGGAGACGCTGCGGCTGTCCACTCACCTGGTACGTCGAGGCGCCCCCAGGGAGCCGTTCGTCTGCGTCGACAACTACACCGCGCTGCTGGGCCCCAGCCTCGAATGGTGGCTGATTGCACCCGTGGTCGCACTCGTGTTGTCGGCCGTGGCGAACGGCGCAACGCGTCGACCGCGACGGTTTGAGCGACTGGCCCGCCCGGTGGCGTCGAGTCCGCGGCATGGCGGTCATCCTGACGGTCCTGGCGGCCACGGCGTCGGTGTTCGGTCCGAACTACCGCCCCGTCTTCACGACCACCCTGATTTTGACGTCGGGTGTCGTCCTCATCGGACTGGCTGTCGGATTGGCCATCGCGATGCTGGTCTCGCAGCCGGTGCGTGGTCGATCGATCTACCGCACACTGCTCATCTGGCCGTATGCGATCAGTCCGCCCATCGCGGGCATCCTGTTCTTCGTGATGTTCGACCCGTTGACGGGAATCATCGGGCACCTGTACGAGACCTTCACGCCGTGGGACATGCCCAACTACCGGACCGATCCGACGCTGGCGCGTGTGGTGGTGATTCTGTCCAGTGTGTGGAAGACGCTCGGTTTCAGCATCCTCTTCTACATCGCCGGATTGCAGAACGTGTCGACGCAGATGCTCGAGGCCGCACAGATGGACGGAGCCAACGCGTGGCAGCGGTTCCGGCACTTCATTCTGCCCAGCCTCACACCGATCACCTTCTTCTTGATCGTGACCAACGTGACCTACGCGTTCTTCCAAGTGTTCGGCACCATCGCCTATCTCACGCGAGGTGGGCCGGCGGGCGCCACAACGGACGCCATGACGGCGATCGTCGAGGCGGCACGAGGAAACGTCGGTGACGGGGCAGCCGGCTCGATGGTGTTGTTCGCGATGGTGCTGGCGGTGACGGCCTGGCAGTTCCGGGCCACCGGCAGCCGCATCCATTATGGAAACTGAGGAGCGCATGGCCGTCAACATGGCATCGGTGGCGCGCGGCGAGGACACCGCGCCCGAACCGAAGCGGACCACCGTACGCCGCAAGCGGCGACGTACCTGGCACATCCACATCGCGCTGTCGATCATCTGCGCGATCTCGTGCGCGCCCGTGGTCTACGCGATTCTCGTATCGACACAAAACAACGCTCAGATGATCAACTTCGATCTGACGTTGGGCGAGTCCTTCTTCGCCAACCTCAGCACCGTGTGGAACGACCGCAACCTCGGCAACTACATGATCAACTCCGCGATCATGGCCGTCATCATTGCGGTGGGCAAATCGATCACCGGCCTTCTGGCCGGCCTGGCCTTCGTCTACTTTCGATTCCCAGGACGCTGGATCGTGTTCTTCTTCGTCCTCATCACCTTGATGATGCCGACCGAGATCTCCATCCTCGCGCTGTTCGAAGTGACATACGACCTCGGCATCTCCGGGTCCATGGCCGGTCTGACCATCCCGTTCCTCGCCTCGGCGACCGCCGCCTTCCTGTTCAGGCAGCATTTCGCCAACCTTCCGGCCAACCTGTCGGAGGCGGCACAACTGGACGGGGCCAACCCTCTTCAGTTTTTGAGTCGCGTGCTCGTCCCGCTGTCGTGGAACGTACTCGGCGCATTGGTCGTCATCGAGTTCCTCTACGGGTGGAACATGTACCTGTGGCCGCTGCTGACCGTCAGCAACCGCGATAACCAGGTCGTTCAGGTCGGTTTGGCGACCTTGCAACAGTCGGGAGAGGGCCAGATGTACGGTCCGCTGATGCTCGGCGCGTTGATCGCCTCGATTCCGCCGATCCTTGTGTTCCTGGCGCTGCAACGGCCGTTCATGCGGGGATTCGCCATGACCAGAGACAAGTAGGCGAATCCGATATGGTGCTCAACAACCTGCCGAAGGAGACCAAAACCGTGAACGATACGTCCGACGGGACCGTACGGATGAACGGCGCGGTGAACGTGCGTGACCTCGGAGGGCATCAGACTTCCGACGGCCGTACCGTCGTCGCGGGCCGCCTCTACCGGTCCGACTCGCTGGCTCGTCTCACCGACGACGACCTGCACACGATCGCGGGCATGGGGCTTCGGCTGGTCGTGGACTTCCGCACCTCCGATGAGATCCGCATCGACGGCGACGATCGCCTCCCCGACGCGATCCCGTCGGTGCATCGACCCGTCGGCGGCGGCAGTGTCCAGCAGTTCTACGGACTGGCCGCCTCCGGTAACCTCGACAAGCTCATCGCGGTGCTGGGCGGCGGCGGAGCAGCGGCCATGATGAGGGACATCAACCGCGGGTTCGTCGTCAACAACGCCGAGCGCGAGGAGTTCGCCGCGACGCTGCGAAACGTGGCCGACAACGAACTGCCCATGCTGTTTCACTGCACCGCGGGCAAAGACCGCACGGGCTGGATGGCTGCTCTCCTGTTGACGATTCTCGGGGTGGACCGTGACACGGTGATCGACGACTACATGGCGTCCAACAGGTACTACCTGCCGCACGTGACGTCACAACTGTCGGCGCTGAAAGACCACGGTATCGACCCGGAGCTGTTCATGCCGGTGCTCCGCCAGTCCCCCGAATACCTGTTGGCGGCCTTCGAGGCCGCCGACGAGAAATTCGGTGGCATGGAGGGGTTCATCACCGAAGGGCTGGGCCTCGATTCACACGACGTGACGCACCTCCGCTCCTCGCTCCTGGTCTCGAGGTGACCCAGACCTCGGGGAGTGGCGCCGGTACAGGGCTTACCATGAGCCCCACCCGTTAGGAGGTCGCCACCATGGAGTTCTGGGAGCAACTCGGTCTACTCGGATTGGCGTTGCTGCTGGGACTTGTCATCGGCGCCGAACGGGAATACGAGGGCAAAGCCGCCGGTATGCGCACTCACGCGCTCATCGCCGTCGGCTCCGCCCTGTTCGTCATGGCCGGGCGCTACGGGTTCGACATCGCGTCCGACTCCCCCGGCGCAGACCCTGCCCGCATCGCCGCGCAAGTGGTGTCGGGTATCGGTTTTTTGGGCGCCGGGGTCATCTTCTTCCAACGTAACCTCGTGTTCGGCATGACGACGGCGGCATCGATCTGGGTGACCACGGCGATCGCGATGGCCAGTGCAGCCGGCCTGCCGCTGATCGCCGTCGGGGTGACGATCATGCACCTTTTCGTTGTCGTCGGGCTCAACCCGATGGAACGTTTCATCGCTCGCTTCGCGAAACGTGCCGGTCGACTTCAGCTCACCTACGACTCTGGCACCGCGTTGGCGGCGGCGTTGGCATTGTGCACGCAGCAGGGGTTCACCGTGACCGAGGTGAGCACCGAACGGTCCATCGAGGGATCGCGCAGTACCCGGTTGACGGTGCGGGGCCGTGGCTCCATCGCCAAATTGACGTCCGACCTCAGCCAGGAGGCTCACATGCTCGGTGTCACGCTGGAGGAGCTTTAACCCGGCTGTCGCTCAATCTGATCGCCAGAAGAGCCAGATCATCACGGATCCGGGCGCCGAACGCATCCAAGTCCCCGTCGATGAACGCCACCGTGTCCTCGGGAGTCGTCGGCGTCGCGGTCCGGACCCGTTCTGCCAGACGCGGCACCATGGGATAGAACTCGCCGTGACGATTGCGGGCCTCGGTGAGGCCGTCGGTGTAGGCCAGGAGCATATCGTCAAAAGCCAACGGGATGCTCACCGTCGCCATTTCGCTGGACAGCTGGTCGGTCAATCCCAGCGGCGGGCCCGGCGGCGCGGTCAACTCGTGCACCGTTCCCCGCCTCAGCAACAGCGGCATCGGGTGCCCGTAGGTCGCCATTCGCACCTCTCGGTTCCCGGGCGGAAACTCCAACAACAAGGCCGTGGCCAACGAGGTCCCCCACTCGTCACGTGTCGCGTTGTCCCACACCATACGACGTTCGAGGCGAGCCCCCATCCGGTCGAGATCAGGGTCGTCCAATACGCCTTCTCTGAAACTCCCCAGCAACGCGGCCACGGTCGCCACGGCGTCCAGACCGTGGCCTTTGACGTCGCCGACGATGACGCGTACACCGTATGAGGTCTCCTGAACGTCGAAAAGGTCTCCGCCGACCATCGTGTCCTGTTCCGCCGGGCGATACCAAGCGACGCACCGGAGCGAGCCGATCGCGTCGGGGATGCGCGGAAGCATGGCCAACTGCGCCGCCTCCGCGACGGTGTTGACCCGGACCAGTCGAGCGCTGTAACGGACACGCACCCACGCCATGAGCACGCTCATCAGGCAAATACCGATCAACGTCGACAGCCCGTCGGTGTCGGTGTCGTAAATCGGAGAGTCGCCCGGTCCGAACAGATAAAAGATCGAGAACAGTCCGATACTGCCCATCGACACCACACCGGTGACGAACGGACCGTTGAGCAATGCGGCAAGCGGGGGCATCGCCACGACCGCGAAGGTGAACTGCACGCGATCGGTGGTCAGCAGTTCGGCGGGAATCAACGCAAGCAACACGGCCATGGGCAACAGACGGGCCCACCGTGGCGCCGGCTCACCCGGCCACGGCTGTTGCCTGCTCAGCCGAAGCACCCCGTATCCCTCCGTCGCGTGGCCCAAACGGAGCCCCGCCACCTCAAATTGTCTACGACACCGATGAGGGTCGGCGGTGTTTCCGCCG
>DHCFJ07801__coassemble_2388_pt1 | contig 11390 bp, 10 predicted proteins | sample DHCFJ07801__metabat2_low_PE_011 | metagenome-assembled genome bin DHCFJ07801 | reverse complement strand
CGTCAAACTGGTTCACCGAGTCCGCAACCGCGGAAAAGCCGCTTCTGCAGCGCCACAACCGGCGCCAGCACGCGTCGGAAACGGTGTGCGTCTGAGCGTTCCCTTGTCGCCCTCACGGCTACGCCGTTTCGTGTCGGCGGGTGTGGCCGTCGTCATCGTCGCAGCCTCCTTGGACTTCGTCGCCGGAGATATCTTCGATCTCGGCGTTGGAGGCGGCAGCCTCAACCTGTGGCCTCCCAACACCGGCGGCGTCCCCACCGAACAATTGATGGATGCGCTGTTCACCACGATCAAAGTGGCGTTCGCAGCTACTGCTTTGGGGGCGGTTCTGGCGTTGCCGGTGGGAGCCCTGGCCGCTCGCAACGTCGCTCCCCGGCTGTGGCTGGGCAAGCTGCTGCGCATGTTCATCGTCTGCGTCCGCGGAGTGCCCGAACTCATCCTCGCGATCATTTTCGTCGTCATGATCGGACTGGGCGAGGTCGCGGGAACCCTCGCTTTGGCCATCGGTGCGATAGGTCTGTTCGGCAAACTCGTGGCAGACTCCGTCGAAGAAGTCGATCCCGGAGTGGAACAGGCTCTCCGCGCCACGGGAGCATCCCGGACCCAGGTCTTCTTCTCGGCAACCCTGCCTCAGGCGATGCCCGCCGTCATCGGCCATCTGCTCTACCAACTCGACGTCAACATCCGTTCGGCGACATTGCTCGGCATCGTCGGGGCCGGAGGCATCGGGTACTTCCTTCTTCAAGCCTCCCGCGTCCGCGAGTTCGGGACGGTCAGCCTGATCACCCTGATGCTGTTCGGCATAGTCATGGTCGTCGAACTGATAGCCATTTGGCTACGACGCACCGCCGGAGCCAAAAGCTGACTCGCGCCCGCTCAGCCGTTCGCGTCGCGGCGCCAACGGCTTCCTTGCCTACAAGTTCGGTAGGCAGTGGGATTCGTTGTCGTGCGTCGCGGCGCCTGAGCGGTGTGGCGTCGCGGAGAAGCAGCCGTGGGCTGCCTTCGCGGTGGCGAGTTCGGGGCTGCCGGTGCGCGGATCATGGCGACCAAGCAGAATGACGCCATGTCGACTCTGCGGATAGCGCTGGCCCAGACCAACACCACCGTCGGAGACCTGGACGGCAACGTCGCGACGGTCATGGATTTCACCCGACGTGCGGCCGACTCGGGAGCGCACTTGGTTGCCTTCGGCGAAATGGTCCTTACCGGGTACCCCGTTGAGGACCTGGTGTTTCGTGAATCTTTTGTGGAAGCCAGTCGGCACGCGGTAGCCGACCTTGCCGCCGGTTTGGCCGCCGCCGGGCTGGGTGAGATCGTCGTGGTCGTTGGTTATCTGGACGCCGATGGTCCCGCAAGGCAGGGGCCCGACGCCTCCCGTGACGTCGGCCCACGTGACTCCTTGGCCGTGCTGCACCGCGGCGAGGTTGTCACGAGGTACCACAAGCACCACCTGCCCAATTACGGCGTGTTCGATGAGACTCGGTATTTCGCGCCGGGTAACACCCTTCAGGTGGTGCGCGTGGGCGGAGTCGACATCGCGTTCACGGTGTGCGAAGACATTTGGCAACCCGGTGGTCCCTTCGCGGTTGCGGGGCGGGCCGGTGTCGGGTTGGTGGTCAACATCAACGCGTCGCCGTATGAACGCAACAAGGACGAGCGACGGCTGCCGCTCATTCGGCGCCGTGCGGCCGAGGCGAACGCAACGGTCGCCTACGTGAACATAGTCGGCGGCCAGGACGAGCTTGTCTTTGACGGTGACTCGATGATCGTGGCCGCCGACGGTGAGCTGATGGCACGCGCGCCGCAGTTCGACGAGACGTTGCTGGTGGCCGATCTCGAGCTGCCCGACGCCGGTGAGGTTTCGGCGGTGAACGGTGCGGCGATGTCCGTTGAACACACGACGGTGTCATCGCAGCCCCCGCCCCCATTGGAGAAGCCCGTCGAGGCGATGCTCTCAAAGCCGATGTCGGACCTGGCGGAGACCTGGAACGCGCTGGTGGTGGGCTTGCGTGACTACGTGATCAAGAACAACTTCCCCTCCGTCGTCTTCGGCCTGTCCGGTGGTATCGACTCCGCAGTCGTGGCCGCGTTGGCGGTGGACGCGTTGGGCCCCGATCGCGTATACGCGATCTCCATGCCCAGCCGGTATTCCTCCGAACATTCGCGTGACGACGCTGCGGACCTGGCGCGGCGTACCGGGCTGCACTACGACACCGAACCGATTCAATCGGTGGTCGACAGTGTCATGGCGGAGGTCGCGCTGTCGGGTGTGGCGGTGGAGAATCTTCAGTCGCGCGTGCGTGGCCTGATCCTCATGGCGTTGTCGAACCAGCACGGCCACCTGGTGTTGGCGCCGGGGAACAAGAGTGAGTACGCCGTCGGGTATTCCACATTGTATGGCGATTCGGTGGGGGGTTATGCGCCGATCAAGGATGTCGTCAAAACCCTGATCTTCGCGTTGGCGCGCTGGCGTAACGCCGAGGCGGAGCGGTTGGGGCAGGTGCCGCCGATCCCGGAGAACACGATCGCCAAGCCGCCCAGTGCCGAGTTGCGACCCGACCAGGTCGACACCGATTCATTGCCGCCGTACGAGGTGCTGGACCACATCATCACCGGTTACGTCGACAACGATGCGGGACGGGACGAACTGGTGGACGCGGGACGTGACGCGGCGGTGGTCGATCGGGTTCTGCGGTTGATCGACACCGCGGAGTACAAGCGTCGACAGTCCGCCCCCGGAGCAAAGATCTCCGGTAAGTCGTTCGGCCGTGACCGCAGGTTGCCCATTACGAACCGGTTCCGGGAGGGCCGCTGACGGTTTGTCGGCGACCCTCCCGGGCCGTTTACCGAGATATAAGGGCTTCGGTTCCTCGTCGCATCGCCGGGATCTCGACGGTTGGTGTGTCGTCGATCGGCTGATGCTGTGAGGTGCCGGAATGCTCGGCGAGCCCGCCGTCGGCGGTGAACGCCTCGGTGGCCCATTCGCGGGTGTCTTCGGTGGTCCATTCGCCGGTGCTCGGCAGGCTCAGTGACACCGGAGCCGTCCCGACGACCGGTTCGCCGATGGACACGGCCACGGGTGCGGCGCGTCCGGAGCGTCCCAGCGTCAGCGCCATGACGGGTGTGGAACGGGCGACCCTGGTGAAGCTGGTGCGTACCGCCCGCATGCGCGGAACACGGGTGATGACGGTGCCGCTGGTCTCGGCCGGGCGTAGGACGCCGGCCAGGCAGACGATCACGAGCAGGATGCCCGCGGTGAGGCCGAAGGCGGTGGCCAACGACATGCTGTCGGCGATACCTCCGATGGTGCCCGGTGATGCGAGGAACGCCAGGTAGCAGCTCATGACCACGGTCGACACGCCGCTGCCCGTGGTACTGGCGGCTGTGACCACGACCGGCATGATCGCTGCCAGCCCGATGCCGATGAGGCCGAAGCCCAGCATCGCCAGGCCCGGTCCGACGGCCTGCATGACCAGGACCGCACCGGCGACGGCGACCAGGCCACCGTGCCGGACGACGGCGACCGGGCCGAACCGGGCGATGAGCTTGTCTCCGCACAACCGTCCGGCGGCCATCGCGGCGACGAACACGGCGAAGCCGATGGACGCTGTTCCGGGACCGCCTCCGGGGAGTCCGGCGATGAAGACGCTGCTCCAGTTGTGGGCCGCGGCTTCGGCGAAGGCACTGCAGAACCCGATAACGATCAGCAGGATCATGGTGCCCGATGGAACGCGGCGGCGTTTGGTTTCGGTGCGGCGCTCAGCGACGGGGTTGACGGTGCGCGGGAGGCCGAAGCCCAGGCCGATGACGAAGGCGAACAGGGTGAGTCCGAGTGCGCCCAGGTGCAGCCGGGCGTCCACGCCGGTGAACGTGGCGGCGGTGCCTATGCCCGCTCCGACGAGGGTGCCGATGCTCCACAGGCCGTGCAGCCCCGACATGATGGGGCGGGGCAGTTCGCGTTCGACGGCGACGGCCTGCTGTTTCATGCCCGCGTCGGCGGCGCCGACGGCGACCCCGAACAACAGCAGGACGGCGCACAGAGTCACGAAGCTGGGCATGAAGGCCGGGACGGCGAGGCCGAAGGTGGTGGCGGGCAGCCCGACACGGACGACGGCGCGTGCACCGAAGCGGTTGATGAGCTTGCCGGCTAGAGGTACGGCTAGGAATGAACCGAGTGCGACGCACAGCAGGGCTAGGCCGATTTGGCCGGCCCCCAGGCCCAGGTGCTGTTTGATCCATGGCACTCGGGTGGCGAAGTTGCCCGAGACCGTGCCGTGCACGGCAAATACCATGGCGAGCACCATCTGGGCACGCCGCTGGTTCATGGCTGACCTCCATGTGAAGAAAAGGGAACGCAAAAAGCAGCACCAGACCGGTGTGCCTCTGAAGGCTAAAATAACAGGCAGGCTCCCTGATGAAAAGGATTGTGATGAGTGTCAACCCGGCGAGTCCCGCGATGGCTCGTGCGATCAACGATCGAATGGCGTTGGACCTGCTCTTCGAACACAAGAAACTCAGCGCGCCGCAGCTGCGAGAACTGACCGGCCTATCCAGGCCGTCGGTGGCCGATCTGTTGGAACGCCTGCAGGAGAACGAGTTGATCGCGGTTGTCGGCGAAAGCGGAAAGAAGCGTCGCGGGCCCAATGCGAAGTTGTACGGTCTGGTACCCGATTTGGCCTATCTGGCCGGTGTCGACGTGCGGTTGGGGCACGTGGGCATCGCACTGTCGGACATCACCGGCAACATTCTGGCGACCTTCCGTCGCCCCATCGACGAGGAACAGCATCTCGCCGACCTCATAGAACAGGCCGTTCGGGATGCGGCACGGCAGGCCGACGCGGGGACGGAGAAGCTTCACACCGTGGTCATCGGTGCTCCCGGCGCCGTCGATCAGGAAACGGGGGAGCTGGGGTACGGGTATGAGTTTCCCGATTGGGACGCCGAACTTCTTCCGAAACTGGTCGATGCCCTGGACGTCCCCATCGTGTTGGAAAACGAGGTGAACCTCGCGGGCCTGGTGGAGCTACGGCAAGGGGCCGGCAAAGGTCGACAAGACCTGGCAGTGCTTTGGCTGGACCGCAGTGTCGGCTCGTCGATCATTCTCGACGGCCGCTTGAGGCAGGGAGCCGCCGGCGCGGCCGGTGAGGTGGGCAAGCTGGCGTTGCCGGGAGCGCCGATGCCCGAGGCGGGAAGGGCTGCGGGAGGCTTCCACGGCCTGGTGTCCACGAGCGCGGTGCGTGCCCTGGGGGCGGAGCACGGGTTCACCGGGCGCGACGTCATGAAGATGGTCGCCACGGCGTTTGAAGGAAAGACGGAGGCGGCCACCTCGTTTGCGGCGGCCTTGGCCGAGCGTGTCGCCATGGGGGCACTGGCACTGGTCGCCACGATCGACCCGGGCCTCATCGTGCTGGCCGGTGAGATCGGTGATGCGGGCGGTGAGGCGTTTGCGGATGCCGTGGCCCAGCGGGTGGCCTCGATGACGTCCATCCCGGTGGAGGTGCGTCCGTCCGCGTTGACCGATGACCCGGTGAGTTACGGGGCGTTGTTGACGGCGTTGAATATCGCCCACGACGACCTTTACGGTGGCGCGGCGGCGTTGGATCTGTACGAATCGGCCGGTTGAGCTTGTCAGTTCAGCTTGTTCGCGGCGGCCACGAGTAGATCCAACACCACAGCGACTGCGGGACGTTGCGTGCTGGCGGTGCGGTAGACGGCGTACACGTCGCGTCCGCCGCGGGTGACGAGTTCGCACACGTCCACGTGGTAGTGGCGGTCGACGACGGACATGCGTGGTGCGACCGTGATGCCGAGGCCTCGCGCCACCAGCGTGATCATGGTGTCGAGGCCCTCGAACTCCCAGCGGGTGTGAGGGTTTTTGCCTTCGCCCAGCAGTAGGCGGTCCAGCGCCATCCGGGACTGTTCGCCTTCCAGGCCCATGATCCAGGATTCGTCCTCGAGGTCGGACAGTCGGACCGGGCCTTTCCCGACGAGCGGGTGTCCGACGGGGACGACGAGCACGAGGGGGTCGTGGCACAGGAACTGCCAGGAGAGTCCCCCCGAAACGGAGGCGCGTTCGATCCCGGACCAGTCGTCGACCAGGGCGATGTCGGCTTCTGCCGATCGCACCTGGTCGAGGCTTTCCTCTTGTGCCGCTTGTCGCAGTTTGAGGGTGAGGGCTTTGTGGCGGCGCAGTCGGTGGGCGACGGGGGGTGCGAGCGCGACCGCCGCAGTCGGGTAGGCGGTTACCACGACTTTGCCGCTGGGGGTGCCGCTTTGAGCAGCCAAATCGGATTCGGCGGCTTCGATGGCGGTGAGAATGACACCGGCGTGTTCGACGAGTCGGCGTCCGGCGTCTGTCAATGTCGCGCTGCGGGCGGTTCTGTCCAGAAGAGCGAGACCGGCTTCTCTTTCGAGGGCCACAAGTTGTTGGGATACCGCAGAGGCGGTGTAGCCCAAGGCATCGGCGGCCGCCGCGATGCTTCCGCGATGGGCGAATTCACGTAGCAGTCGCAGCCTGCGAGGATCGAGCATAAGTAGACCTTACTCCAACAGCTAGAAACTTTAGTTTGCACTTATGCTCCTGGTGGGTAAAACTTAGGCGGTATCACGACAAATCACTGTTGGTAACGCCGACATTACTGGAGAGATCGTGTCTGTCTCAGCCACCCTGGCCGCTAACGAGACCATCATGCAACGACGTCGGGCCGGAGAATACGTTCTGCCGCTGGCCTTCGGAGAAGCCGGTCTGCCGGTCCACTCCGACCTGATCGACGTCCTGTCCCGTCACGCCGGAAGGAACGGATACGGTCCGGTGTCGGCTGTACCGGAACTGGCGGAGGCTGCTGCCGGTTACTGGTCCCGGCGTAGGCTTCCCACGGAACCCGACCAGGTCGTCGCCGGGCCGGGCAGCAAACCACTCCTGTATGCGCTCATGGCGGCCATTGGCGGCGATGTGGCCTTGGCCCAGCCCAGTTGGGTCAGTTATGCCGCGCAGAGCCAACTATTGAACGGCAACCCGTTGTACGTCCCGACACCCGAAGGGGTGGGCGGCGTACCCGATCCCGATCTGCTGGCGCAACACCTGGACGGTGCCGCCGTCGACGGTCGTCACATCAAGGCCATCGTGGTCACCCTGCCGGACAATCCGACGGGGACGGTCGCCGACGGAGACCTTCTGGAACGCGTGGTGCAGGTCGCCAGGCAATGGGATCTGTTCATCATCTCCGACGAGATCTACCGCGATCTTCGTTTCGCGGGTGAGGCCGGATTCGTCAGTCCCGCCGAACTTGCTCCTGAACGGACGCTGATCACCACCGGTATTTCGAAGAATCTCGCCTTGGGCGGTTGGAGACTGGGCGTGACCCGGGTACCCGACAGCCCGGAGGGACGCAGGATCGCAGACAGGCTGTTGACCATCGGCAGCGAGATCTGGTCCAGTGCGCCTCAACCGGTGCAGCACGCGGCGGCGTACGCGTTCAACGAGCCTGCACCGCTGCGGGAACGAATTCACGAGTCGACGCGGCTTCACGCCGAAGTGGCGCACCTGGTGGCGGCGAGATTCCGTGCGGCCGGAGCGACGGTGCCCACGCCGCAGGGCGGCTTCTACCTGTACCCGGATTTCTCCGAGCACCGTGAAACGTTGGAGGCGAAGTGGTCGGTGACCACCAGCGCGGATCTGGCGCACCTGCTGCTCGACCGTTTCGGGATAGGCGTTCTTCCCGGCAGTGCCTTCGGTGACGACCCGAAGGCACTGAAGCTGCGTGTGGCCACCAGTCAGCTGTACGGCGACACCGATGAGCAACGCGAAGCCTCGCTGCGCTCGGCATTTCCCGCGCAGCTTCCGTGGTTGCGACAAGCATTGACCACCCTGGACGACGTGCTTCCGGGGCTGACTCACTAAGGGGCTGCCGTCGCAGTGATGCACGCTGCGGGACAACGGGTTCGGCGAACGCCCCCGAAACACGGCATGCTTGAGGGAACAAGCATCCCAGGGGGTCGACATGGACCGACAGGAATGGAAAGTCCTGAATGCATATCGCAACCGGCTGATGGCGCGATTGGAATACGCATTCGGTGACGGATATATCGACGAGGAACAGTACTCCACCCTTTACGACGAGGTGACCGCCGCGACCGGCTTCGGCCAGCTGCGGCGGGTCCTGGCGAAGCTACGTGTCGCCAAGGGCACGACACGGCGGGTGCGAATTCCACGGTGGCAGCTCGATCGTGATCGACGGCGCGCCAATCGGGAACGTGTTCGAGAATTTCTCCGGCGATCACGACGTCGATGGTGGCGTCCCGAACGATTCTGGGGCATCGGCATCGTGGTGGCCGTGGTGATCGGTGCGGGAACGTTGGCGCTGATCGTGGCCCTGACCGATTGGGTCACCGGCACGAAATGACAACCGGTTAGGTTGGCCGTCGACCGGCGAACCGGCGTGACGCGCGTTGGTTCGCCGGTAGCTTCATGCCACGGTTTCCCGCCGACGGTGCGCGACTCCGAGACGGTCTACCGGTCTTCGCCGCCCCGTCCGCGCATACAGTTGCCACCATCTCGTCCGGACGTGATGTGTCGGTGGGTAAGGAGAGTCATGGACGATATCGAGACGACCTGAATCACGGCGACGTTGGCCGATGACCAACCCGCGATGATCGACCTGCTGACACGTTTGATCCGTATCCCCAGTCTAGGAGGACGGGCCGAAGAGGTGGCGATCCGGGCGGTACCCGCCGACTGGTCGACCGCAGAGGGATTCGTCGTCGATCATTGGCGCCTACCGATGGACGAACTCACCGGCCACCCCGATTTTCCCGGATCCGAAGTCGACCGTGACGAGGCATGGGGCGTTGTCGGGCGGTTGCCCGGTACCGGCGACGACCGACACTGATGTTCAACAGCCATGTCGATGTCGTGCCGGCCGACGACCTGCCCACCGGACCGAATGTGCGCCGTTCCACGGCACTGTCTCCGGCGGGCATGTGTACGGGCGAGGTGCCTGTGACATGAAGGGTGGCCTGGTGTCCGCCCTGTACGCCGCGCGCGCCGTGGCCGACAGTGGCGTACAACTTCCCGGTGACCTCCTCGTGGCGTGTGTCGTGGGGGAGGAGGACGGTGGTCTGGGAACCTTCGGCCTGTTGCAACGCGGCTGGAGTGCAGACGCGTGCATCATCACCGAGCCGACCGGCCTCGATCTGGTGCCCGCCAACGCCGGTGCGCTCACCTTCCGTCTCGTGGTGCGGGGAAGGGCGGCTCATGCATCGCGACGTGGCGTGGGAGTGAGCGCGGTGGAACGGTTTTGGCCGGTGTTCAACGCACTCCGAGACCTGGAGAGACACCGCAACGTCGATGTCGACGAGGTCATGGAGGGATGGGGCATGCCCTACCCCATTGAGATCGGGACGGTACACGCCGGCGACTGGGTTTCCACGGTCCCGGCCACATTGGTGGCAGAAGGCCGCATGGGGGTGTTGTTGGGGGAACCCGTGACCGATGCCCGTGCTCGCCTGGAGGAGGCGGTGGCACGGGCCTGTCGGGCCGACGATTGGTTGTGCGACAACCCGGTTCGAGTCGAATGGTGGGGCGGGCAGTTCGCGTCCGGCGCGACCGGCGAAGACACCACGATCTGTGAACGCCTCAAGGATCAGCACACGACGTTCACCGGGTCCAAACCGAAGACGTGGGGCGCACCCTATGGCAGCGACTTGAGACTTCTCACCGGACTGGGCGGAGTCCCGACGGTCCTTTACGGCCCCGGCGACGTGTCCCGTGCGCATGGCCCGAACGAGTCGCTGTCGATCGCCGAGATGACGACCGCCGCACAGGTGTTGGCCTTGACCGCCGTGGACTTCTGCTCGATGTGACGACTCGGGGTTGGCTTTTTCACAATCGCAAGACGGCGCCGAAGTATTAGTCTCAGGGACGACCCGAGGGAGTAGCCCTCTTCGCCCGGGGACCCTTGGCGGCCCCGAGGATTCAATGGAGTTTGAGCATGGCTTCGCACAAAGAGGTGCCGTCACTGTACGGTCCGGCCAAAAAGACCAGCCGCATTCGCACCCGAGATCTGTTGGCGGCTAAGCAACGTGGCGAAAAATGGCCCATGCTGACCAGTTACGACCAGTACACCGCGGCCATTTTCGACCGCACCGGAATCCCCGTCCTGCTCGTGGGCGATTCGGCAGCCAACAACGTCTACGGCTATGAGACGACCGTGTCCATTACACCCGAGGAACTGCTGCCGTTGGTCGGTGCCGTGGCGCGTTCCACGCAACGGGCGCTCGTTGTCGCCGATCTCCCGTTCGGTTCCTATGAGGCCGGGCCCACCCAGGCCTTCGAGACGGCCGTGCGGTTCATGAAGGCCGGCGCACACGCCGTCAAGCTTGAAGGTGGTGTCCGTGTGGCAGAACAGGTGGAGGCTCTGACGCAGGCCGGTATACCCGTCATGGCCCACGTCGGGTTCACTCCGCAAAGCGAACACGCCGTCGGTGGCTACCGGGTGGCGGGTCGCGCCGACCAGGCGGCGACGGTGCTGGCCGACGCTCAAGCCGTCGCGAAGGCCGGTGCTTTCGCCGTGGTATTGGAAATGGTCATGGCCGATGTGGCGGCCCGGATCACCAAGGAACTGACGGTCCCGACGATCGGGATCGGCGCCGGCCCCGATACCGATGCCCAGGTACTGGTGTGGCAGGACATGGTGGGGCTCAGAGAAGGTAAGGGCCCACGATTCGTCAAACGTTACGCGGATGTGGCCGGTGTCATCGCCGAGGCCGCCGAAGCGTATGCGGAAGACGTCCGCAGCGGTGTCTTCCCCGCGGACGAACACTCGTTCCGGTAGACCTCCAACGTCGCCTCCGGCGTGAACGGTGGAGGGGGGTGAGGTCGTCGCCGGGGGTTTTGGTCGGCGGGTAGCGTGGCCGACGTGACCTCACCCGCCCCTTCACCGTCCCGCGGCCCTCGGCGCGGTGCATTGAGCCGAATCGGTGGTGGGCGGGGGCGCTTCCTGTTGCTGGTCACGGGTTTGACCGTTGCGGGGGTGACGGTTGCCGTGACCGGAGTACCGGACCCGGAACCGTGGTTGACCGGTTGGGGCCGAAGAGGCGCCACGGAGACGATACTGGCGACGCTGAGCGTGGCCGGAGCGATTCTGATCATGATCCCGCGCACGGTCGTGGCCGTGACGGCCGGCGCATTGTTCGGATGGGTCCCGGCGGCCGTTTACATTCTGGTCGGCGCGTTGTTGGGTGCATCGGTGGCGTTCGTCGCGGGAAGGCTGTTGGGCCGCGAGTACACGGCCGCGAAACTGCGGTCGTGGTCGGAGCATGACGACCGTGGTGGTTCGCGGTCGGTGTCGGGCTGGCTCAAGCGGCAGCTGACCACCGTCGACGCCTGGCTT
>DHCFJ07801__coassemble_2373_pt1 | contig 11490 bp, 11 predicted proteins | sample DHCFJ07801__metabat2_low_PE_011 | metagenome-assembled genome bin DHCFJ07801 | reverse complement strand
ATGGCCCGTTTTACGGCCGGGCGACCGTTCGACCACGCGGCGCCTTCGGCCGCGTGGTCGCGCATCAGGTAGTGGGTGTCACCAGAACACGGCGACGCCGACGGTCACCAGAATGGTCCCGCCGATGGCCAGGAAGTGCCCCTTCGACGAGGAGTCACGTTTCTTCAGGTAGGGGACCCACACCATGACGGCGATGATGAGCGCCAGGAGCGCCTTGACGACGAGTTTGAGCCCGTCGGGCATGACGTCGCGCCCCAGCGGAGCCGACAGGAAGATGCCGCTGCCGAGCTGAATGGCCGAGCCCCACAGCATTGCCATGTTGACCTGAAGCCGTTTGCTGAGGTAGGCGGTGAGCCAACCACCGATGAGAATTCCGAAGCCTATGAGGTGGATATAACGCAGAATCAGGTGAACCAGTTCCATGGCAAGGCAGTATGCCAGAGGTTCTACGTAATGTCGAAGGAGCATGCTGCAGCTCGGGCCGGGCATTGCCGAGCGGGGCCACGGTCGCTTTCCCCCAACCAAACCCCGAAATCATCCAACGACCCCGACGCGCCCTTTTCAGGCTCCGGTCGTGGTGAGAAGTCACTTGAAGAGCAGGGATCACCAGGCGGATAACGTTTCCCTTACCGCTCTCGGCGACGCCGCCGGACCCACTCGAACGCGCGCAACAGATCGGCGAGCTTGAAGATCGCCTTTTACTCCTACTTTCCTTCCCCTATACCGCATCCCGAGGAACAACGCATGCCTCGTCATCGTGGTCCACACGGACGGCCATACACGACGGACTTTCCGCCGACGATAACGCCGACCGACCAAAACTTTCGCACTTTCGGTGCACCCCAATGCTTACCGGCAGTCGCTAGGATCTCGCCACGAGCTCGTCGACATACGTCGTCCATCGAGAGCCGGATCGCCGACCATGGCAGCGGCCGCGCCCCCGATCGTTCGTGTTTCGCGGGACTCGACGCATTCCACGCGTACGGCTGGGCTGGTACCACCCTTTGGCCGCGACCGGTGAATGCACCTTCGAAAACATGCCCGAAGAAAGGTATCGACATGAAGTTCGTACATCGCATGGCCGACCGTGTCCTCGACCGCCTCGCCCCTCAGGGTGACGCATCCGCAGCCGACTGCTGGCTGGTTCCGTGGGACGAGAACTGCTACCGCCGCTGCTGCAACCCGGGTGGATGCAGCTCTCACCTGATCTGTCGCGTCTGACGTACCGACGTTCGTTGCGAGCGACCGTCCGGGTGGATAAGTCATGGTGAAGAAGGTCCTGTGTGCCTGTGTTGTGCAGGCGGATCTTTGACACGGTGATACAGCGCCGCCCGAACGTCGAGCGACGTGGGCGGGGGCGACTTCCCGGGAAGTCGCCCCCGCTCTCCGGTCACCCGCCGCCGAGGCCATACCCACTCGACGGTGGCACGTGAAGCGCGTTGTGTCGAGTCACGACGGAGCGGGCCGGTGCGCGAGTTCGCTCCGCAGAATGCTCCGGAGGCATTGTGGCCGCACGTGCCGTTACCGTCTACGACCGGATGATATTTCGTACCTGTTTTGTGATACTTGTCGACTAAGACGAATGTCGATGGCTACCATCTATGGCGTGAGGGGGAGCGCGCGGTCACAGTCCCACGCGCCTCGGTCGCGTCGCGGAATTTTTTCGCTGACTCTGACCGCGGCGCGGCTTTTGGTGTCCGCCTTGATGATCGGCGCACTCACACTTACCGCCATAGTGGACTATGGCGAGGTCGCCCCACCGTTGCAATTGGTCGATGAGTCCCGCGACGGCGGCACTCATCCATCGGGGCCCCCCACACCGGCACCGTCCACACCCACACCGTCGCCGTCGGAGGGGCTCGAGACGACGCCGCCCGCCAACGACGCACCTCCCGAGGAGGAGGAGTCCGACGGGGTCGTCGGCGCGCTGTCGTCGATTCCGGTGGCAGCGCAGGCCGGACTGTCGATCGGCGTCATCCTGCTGGCCGTCTTGGCATTGCTTCCCGGGCGGCGACCGCCGTCGAACCTACGAGCGGGATGACAGCACGAAACCGGGCGGCGTCCTCGAACACCGCCCGGCAAGCATCGTTACAGCTAGCGAGTGTCCGGCAAACCCAGCTTCTCACGTGAGGCATGGTAGATCCGCACAATCTCGGGCCGTACCTCGGCGCGTTCACTCAACGGCCGTTCCCACGCGATCCTCAACGGCACCTCGACCCCCTCCACGGTGACGGAGAAGTCGGCACCGGTGCCGTCGAAGTCGACCATCCGCGCCGCGGACGCTTTCGTGTGACCCCCCACGCCTTGGCACATGACCAGCGTGTCGGCTGCGTGGTCCTCGTTCATGTGTTTGGTGATCGCCGCGATCACCGAGTCGTCGAACGGATTCACACCGACCTCCGCATCATGCCGGTCAGCTCACCCAACACGTTCGAGTTGTAGTCGTAGGCGTCGAGCACCTCGGCGATGACGCGGTCGCGCTCATCGCCGTCGAAACCCGCCGCGTCGAGTTGCGCCCGGTAGCCGTCTTTGAACTCCGCCGGTTTCGGAATCTCGTCGAACACGTAGAAGCTGACGCCCGGGCCGTCGTTGAAACCGTAGGTGTTGTTGATGGCTGCGCGGAACGCCTGACCACCGGAGAGGTCCCCCAGGTAGCGGGTGTAATGGTGTGCGATGAAGCCGCCCGGCCAGTCGAAGCAGATCTCCTGTAGGCGGTTCAGGTATGTCCGGGTTGAGGCGATGGGGGCGATCTCTTCGCGCCAGTTCGGACCGATCAACAGGGACAGGTCGGCGTCGAAGGCCTGGGCCCGCGACAATTCGGGGTAGCAGAATCGTCCGGCGACGGGGTGATCACGCCAGTGTTCGGTGGCCTCGTCCAATAGACGGTAGACAAAGTACTGCTGAGAGTGCAGTGCGGTGTAGTCGTCAAGGTGCAGTTCACCGTCCAGCAACGCCCCCAGTATGGACGGGCCTTCGGGCTCGGGCTCGGTCTTCTTGGTCGCGTCGATGCCTTCGTGACGCGCCCAGGTCGCCTTGCGCAACGCGACGGAGAAGGGCGTGGGAGGTGCTTCGGTAGTCATGAGGTGCTCCTGACCGTTGGGGGCACGCGGAGCCGCACGACCCCGCTCAACGTTGAATGAGGTTAGCCTAACTTAAATCCATGGTCGCGGCGTGGCAAAACAATGAGATCTTCGGTATGAGGATGAGGAAAAACCTCGACATCCTGTCTATACACCCGCGACAACAGGTCGGCCTCGAACACCGCCGCAGGCGCTCCGCACGCCTCCAACCGACCGTGGTGGAGGATCGCGACACGGTCGCAATAGGCGGCGGCCAGACCAAGATCGTGCAACACGACGATGACCGCGACACCGGCGGAGGCCTTCTCTCGGCACAACCGCAGCACCAGCTCCTGGTGGCGCAGGTCCATGGCCGCCGTCGGTTCGTCCAGCATCAGGATGTCGGTGTCCTGGGCCAACACCCGCGCCAACGCTACTCGGGCTCGTTCGCCACCCGACAGCGCCTGGAACGAACGGGGCCCAAACTCCTCGACCTCGCATCGGCGCATGGCCTCGTCGATGTGCGCCTCGTCGTTCTCGTCGCGGGGTGTCCCCGACCACGGGGCTCTCCCCATCGCCACCACGTCGGCGACGACGAACGGGAACGACAATGTGGCCGCCTGGGGAAGCACCGCCCGGCGCATGGCCAGTTCCAATGCGCTCCACGCCGACACCGACCGACCGCGGACCTCCACGGAGCCCTTCGACGGGACGGCGTCCCCGGACAACGCGGACAACAACGTGGACTTTCCAGCCCCGTTGGGACCTACCAATGCGAGGACCTCACCGGCTCTGGCGTCGACGTGCACGTCGTCGACGACCGTTTTCCCGCTCAGCTCGACCGTCACGCCGAACGCCTCCAAAAGCACGTCACCGTGGACGACGGGCTCCGGCAAACGCCGACGTTTGGACCAACCGATCATGCCCAACCTCCCTGCTTACGTCGAGTGCGCCGCAACAACCAGAAGAAGAACGGACTTCCCACCAGCGCGGTCAACACTCCCAGGGGTAGTTCCGCCGGCGCCGCGATCGTGCGAGCGGTGAAGTCGGCTGCGGTGAGTATCAGCGCGCCGCCCAAAGCGCTGCCGGGCACCAGAAAACGGTGCCCCGGACCTGCGGCCATACGCAAGAGGTGTGGGATGACCAGGCCGATGAAACCGATGATGCCGGAGACGGCGACCGCCGCCGCAGTCAACACCGCGACCACCAGGATCAGCACGACGCGCATACGCTCGACGTCAACGCCGAGATGGCGGGCGGGCCGCTCCCCCAACGACAACAGGTCGAGGCGACGCGCATACATCGGCGCAATGATCAGACCCGCCAGGGCGAACGGCAGGACCGCCATCACCTTTTGCCAGCTCGCCTGAGCCAGCGAGCCCATCTGCCAGAACGTGATTGCGGTGAGCTCACTGTTGTCGGCCACGAAGATGAACAACCCGATGGCGGCGCCACCGAAGGCGTTGACGGCGATACCGGTGAGGATCAACGTGATTACCTCGGTTCGTCCGCCCTGTCGCGAAAGACTGTAGACGACCAACACGGTGATCAGTCCACTGATGAACGCGAACACGGTGACGGTCCAGTTGCCGAACAGGTTCACGCCGAGGGCTATGGCGCACACGGCACCCACGGCGGCGCCCGAGGAGATGCCGATGACGCCGGGTTCGGCCAACGGGTTGCCGAAGACGCCCTGCATCACGGCGCCCGCACATCCCAGGCACGCCCCCACGACTATCGCCAACACCACGCGTGGGAACCGGATGTCCCACAGGACGCTCTCGGGCACCCGTTCAAGCGCGTGGCCACCGACACCAAGACGGTTCAGAAAGGACGCGACGATGTCTCCCATCGGGATCCCGTACGCGCCGTGGCCTGCGGAGATCATGCCGATGACGGCCAGACCGACGAACATGACGACGGTCAACAACGCCGCTCGTCCCATACGGACACGCGGTGGTTCCGACGCCGACGGTGTACTGCGCGGGCGGCGGGCGGGTGCGGTGACGGTCATCGGTCGTCCCCGTATATCTGTTCGACCAGGCTGGCCAGGACCTGGTCGGTTCGTGGACCGTAGTTGAGGATGATGCCGTCGTCGATCCAGGCGACGCGTCGGTCCATCCCGGCGGGTGTCTGGGCGATACCGGGAAGCTCGAGAAGCCCGTCTATCCCGCCCACGGATTCGAGCCCTTTGGTCATGACGAGTATCACGTCGGGCGCCGATGCGACCATGGCTTCACTGGTGATGGGGGTGAAGTCGGCGTCGAAGCCGGCCTCCTTGCCCGCGTCGACGGCGCCGGCGGCCTCGATGAGTCCACTGGCACCGGATCGTTCACCGCCGATCAGATAGATCGACGCCGAACCGCGCAGGTAGAGAAACGCGACCTTCAGCGGGGGGTCGACGTCGGGAACGGACTTTTGGACCTCGGCGATGCGGTCGGCGGTACGCTCGCGCAGTTCGTCACCGGCTTCGTCGACTCCCAGCGCCGCGGCGATCTCGGCGATGCTGCGGTCGACGTCGGTCAGGTCTCCGGCCCCGGAGAACATGACCATGGGGATGCCCGCGGCACGGATCTGTTCGACGGCCTCGGCGGGGCCGGTGGTGGCCGAGGCGAGGATCACCGTGGGGTGGAGAGACAGGACGCTTTCAGCGGACACATCGTGCCCGCGTGTGACGACGGGGAGGTCTGCGGCCTGTTCGAATGTTGCCGTTATGTCGCGTCCGACGACGTTGTCGCCCAGGCCGAGGGTGAAGACCACTTCGGCGATGGAACCGCTCAACGGGATGATGCGGTCCACATCGGTGATGTCGATCATCTGCCCGTCGGCGGATTCGACGGTCACCGGCAATTGTGGTGTCGGCGTGTCCGGCAATGGTTCGATGACGTCGGGAACGGATTCGGCGGCCGCAGCAGAGGTGTCCTCTGTGGCCGTGGATCCGCACGCAGCCACGGGCAGTAGCGCGACCGTGGTCAACGCGGCCGCCAACAGCCGAGAACGAAGGGACATGTTCATCTGCCAATCAGGGTGGGTGAATGCAGTCGTGTCGTCGTTTCATCGGCCGAGCGGGCGGTTGGACCACCGTTTCGTACGACCCACACCATAATCACCTAGGTTAGCCTCACCTTAGAACTACCCTTTGGTCCGCTGTTCGCCGCGTCGCGCTCAGGTGACACTTCGCAATACGACCGGAGAACCTCCGCACGCGACACTCGCATGTCGAACCTTCTCCGCTTGCAACGCGTCGCCCGAACGACTGCTCACTGCGAACCGAACCCAAAGGCAACTCCTCAGGGGGTCTCCGCGGGCGCGGATTTTATTAGGTTAGCCTTACCTAAATTGATCCTCGGAGGTACCCCCGATGTCCCCGCCCCGCTGGCAACGAGCAGCCCTCGCCCTCTTGATGTCCGCATTCGCCATCGCCCTGTGGCCAGGCACCGCCCAGGCCGCAGACACCGTCTCCGGCGGACGCCTCGACTGGGGATTGAAGAGCTCGTTCAGCACCTACATCACCGGCCCGGTCGCCAACGGAACCATCACCGTGGGAGGCGGTGCCGGCACGGTCGGCGCCAGCCAGTACCGGTTTCACTCCGCCACCGGCGAATACGACGCCTCCTCAGGCGACTACACCGCTTCCTACAGTGGAAACGTTCGTTTCGTCGGGCACCTACAGGACGACGGATCCTACGAACTGGACCTGACGCTGGCCAATCCGTCGGTGAGCATCTCCAACGGCGCCGGCACCCTCTACGCCGACGTCAACGCTCACGGAACCGTCTACAACCAGGTGGCGTTCGGGATCCTCGAACTCGGCGGCCTGGACACCTCCGGCGCCTCCGGGTCGGTTGCCGTCTCCAACATCCCGGTCACGTTGACCGCCGAAGGCGCCGAGGCGTTCAACGGCTTTTACCACGCCGGGCAGGCCCTCGACCCCGTGTCGTTGACCGGTGATCTGTCGGCGGCCGCAGAACCGTCCGAAACGCCCTCCAAAGACGACTCCGAGTCCGATGAGGAGTTCAATAACGCCGCCTTCGACTGGGGCGTACGCCGCACCTTCCGCGAGTTCGTCGCCGGCGACATCGCCCAGGGCCAATGGCAGGTCAGCGACGGCGCGCAGGACGGCGGCGCGGTGTTCCGGTTCGTCGAAGGCGAGGGAGAACTCACCGACGACACACTGGAGGCCGCGTTCAGCGGAACCCTCACGTTCACCGGAAACGACCTCGACCTGACGATATCCGACCCCACCGTCACCGTCGACGACGGCGAAGGCGTCATCACGGCGACCGTGAGCGACGCCGACGAAACCACGAAAAACGTCGAACTGGTCACCTTCGAAGCCGACAACCTCGAACCCGAAGACGGGCTCCTGTGGCTGTCGGAGGTACCGGCCGTGCTCACCGAGGACGGTTCACAGGCGCTGGCGGGCTTCTACCCCGCAGGCACCGACATGGACCCGATCAGTGTCGCCGTGCCGGTCGAAAAAGGTGTCGAGCTGCCACCCCTGCCCGACATCGGTGAAGACCCCGTCGATTCCGTGGCACCCGACCCGGTCGCCGACGACGCAGCCGAGGACACCTCGTCGCCGCTGGTGTGGATCATTCTCGGAATCGTCGTCGCGGCAGCTGCCGCAGGCCTCGTGGTGTGGCTGTTGCGACGCCGAGGAAAGACGAGCACGACCACACCCGACACCGACGAAACGGACGTACAGCCCGACGACGCGGGCCCCACGGTCGACAAGACCGCCGAGCCCACCACATGACCGGCATTCACCCCGCACATTCACAGAACAGGAGAACCATGAAGTCCCTTTTGGCCGGTTTCGTCAGGGTTACCGCCGTGGCGGCCCTGGCGGCGGTGCCTCTCACGGTTACCGCGACCCCGGCGGCAGCCGAACCGATCCTCCCCGTCGTCGACGGACAACTCGACTGGGGTGTCAAGGAATCCTTCCGCAACTACATCACCGGCCCCATCGCCGGGGGTGAGATCACCCTGTCCGACGGCGCGGTCGAGCACGCCGACGGCACGTTCGGCTTCACCGCCGCGTCGGGTGAATACGACCTGGGCGGCCACAGCGTCACCGCAGGCTTCGAGGGTGCGGTCAACTTCACCGGCCACCACGGAGCCTTGGATGTGACGCTGTCGCAGGTGCGGGTCACCACCGACAACGCCGCCTCCAGCGGAGAGATCGTCGCCGACGTCTCTTCCAAGGACATGGAGACGGGTGAAACTCACGTCTTCGACGACATCACCTTCGCCGTCCTCGACCTGACCGGCATCACCCCCGAAACCGGTGACGACGGCTATACGACTCTGGCCGGTGTCCCCGCCGCGTTGACGGCCGTGGGAGCGGAGGCGTTCGCCGGTTTTTACGAGGAGGGCGCCGACCTCGACCCGGCCACCATCGCGATCAAGGCCGACGCCGCAGAGGACGGCGGCGACACACCGGGCAACGACAACGACGGGTCCATCGTCGACGGTCACGCCGACTGGGGTGTCAAGAAATCGTTCCGTGACTACATTGTCGGCCCGGTCGCCGGCGGTTCCATCGAACTGTCCGACGGCGCCACAGACAACGGCAACGGGTTCCGTTTCCCCGAAGCCACGGGTGAATACGACGCGTCCAGCGGCGCACTGTCGGTAACCTTCGCCGGAACCGTCCACTTCCTCGGGCACGAGCACGACGGATCACACGAACTGGATCTGCTGTTCACCGACGTCACCATCGAATCCGACGGCGCCGACGCGGCCCTGTACGTGAACGATGTTCACTTTGTCGATATCGCCCTGCCCGCCGACGGCCTCACCGTCGACGGCGACCTGCTCAGCCTCGTCGAGGCCACGACCACGTTGACCGCCGAAGGCGAAACCTACTTCGAGGGTTTCTACTCCGCCGGTGACGAGCTCGACCCGCTGTCACTGCAGCTGGCACTGTCCGACGAGGTCGAACTGCCCGGCACCACTCCCGGCAACGGGAACGACGGAGCCGGCGGCCCGAGCTTCGGAAGCGGGAGACTTCCCACGACCGGAGCGGGCTTGACGTTGCCGATCACCATCGGCATCGCTCTGCTGGTCGGTGGCGGAATCGCCTTGTGGTGGACGCGTCGCCAACCCGCCCGGGCGGCGTAACACGACGGGGTGAACGTGGCCGGCGCACTGTCGCCGGCCACGTTTGCGTTCAGGTGGTTACCCCGACTGGTTGGAACGGTAAAGACCGTTCCCGTGACTTTCGGGCCCGTCGACACCGCCGCCGTGGTTCGGCGGTTGTTCCCCGGTGCCGGTGTAGGGGACCTCCCGGTACCGGGCCGAGCCGTGGTCACCGTGTTCGTGGCCACCGTCGACCGGCCCCGGTTCGGTGGGGTTTGCCGGGGCGTCGGAGTCGTCGGAGTCGTTGCGGTTGCGGCGCTCCTTGACGGCGGTCCGGATGCGCAACCCGACGAACACCGCGAACGCGAGCAGCACACCCACGAGAATGACCTTCGAGTAGGTGTCGGCGTACTCCTCGACGACCTCCCAGTTCTCGCCCAGGGAGTATCCGGCGACCACGAAGATCGTGTTCCAGATCAAACTGCCCAACGTCGTGAACAGCAGAAACACCGGCAGCTTCATCTTCTCGACACCGGCGGGTATCGAAATCAGGCTGCGGAATATGGGGATCATGCGGCCGAAGAACACCGCTTTGACGCCGTGTTTGGCGAACCAGGCCTCGGTCTTCTCGATGTCGGAGACCTTCACCAACGGCAGCTTCCCCGCGATGGCGATGATCCGCTCCCGCCCAAAGGCGACCCCGATGTAGTACAGCAGCAGCGCACCCACCACCGAACCGGCGGTAGTCCACACCAGAGCCTCGACCAGGTTCATCTTGCCCTGCGAAGCGGTGAACCCGGCCAACGGCAGGATGACCTCACTGGGCAGCGGCGGAAATAGGTTCTCCAACGCGATGGCCAGGCCCGCGCCGGGGCCTCCCATCGTCTCCATCAGACCGACGGCCCAGTCGGTGATGTTCGAGAGCACGCCACCCTCTGTAGTCGACATGCACTGTTCCTTACTGTTGTCGTGGTCGGAGTTCACAAGGCCGTTTCCGAGAAGCCGTCTTCGTACCGCTGTTGTGTTACGCGGTGTTCGGGCGGCGCCTCGCGGCGTCGTCGAAGGCTGCGTACAACCCGGTACACCGTCTTCGCCGCCGGTCCAAAGACAGCTTCTTATGAAAGTACCGGTCGGCTCAAAGCCGTTTCACAGGCACACATCGGTCACGTGAAACGCCGTTGGCCCATGAGGAAAACCATAACCGGGATTCACAACACGTAGCCTCGTGAAGATGTACCGACGGTTTTCCAGCGTTATCGCACATTCGATCGACGACGTGTTCGGGTGGCATGAACGCCCCGGTGCGATCGTCCGCATGATGCCCGGGTGGCAACCGGTACGGGTGGTGCGACCGACCGAGTCCCTCCGTGACGGGACCGCCGTCATCGCCCTGCCCGGCGGTGTGACATGGCACGCCGAACACGGCGGCTACGACCCGCCGCACCGGTTCGTCGACACTCTGCGCACGTCGCTGCCGGTGAAGTGGCGCCACGTCCACGAGTTCACCGAGCAAGGCCCGGACTCCACCCGGGTGACCGACCGCCTCGACACGAACATCCCGGCTCTCCCGCTGGCGGCCATGTTTCGGTACCGCCACCGCCAGTTGGCATCCGACCTCGCGGCGATCAAGCGGTCGAGGGCGTGGTCGCGGCGCCGACTCACGGTGGCCGTCACGGGTTCGTCGGGCATGGTGGGCACGGCTCTGACGGCGTTTTTGGACACGGCCGGTCACGACGTGATTCGGCTCGTTCGCCGCCACGACGGGCGGCCCGACTCTCGATACTGGGACCCGACCTCGCCGGACCCGTACCTGTTGAGCGGTGTCGACGTGGTGATTCACCTGGCCGGTGCACCGATCATGGGTCGGTTCACACAGACGCACAAACGCGCCGTTCGTGACAGCCGTATCGAACCCACGCGTCGGCTGGCGCAGCTGGCCGCCGCCACACCCGACGGTCCAGAGGCGTTCGTGTGCGCATCGGCGATCGGCTATTACGGCCCGGACAGGGGCGAGACAGAGCTGGTCGAACAGTCGGCGGTGGGGCAAGGTTTTCTCGCCGAGGTCGTGGCCGACTGGGAGGCGGCAACGGAGGTGGCCGCCGAAGCCGGTCTACGTGTGGTGAAGGTTCGCACCGGTCTGGTGCAGTCCCCCGCCGGTGGAATGCTCAAGCTCATGCATCGCCTGTTCAGCACCGGGCTGGGTGGCCGCTTGGGCGACGGCCGTCAATGGATGTCGTGGATCGACATCGACGACCTGGTCGACATCTACCACCGGGCGATCCTCGACGAGGAGCTGACCGGCCCGGTCAACGCCGTGGCACCCCATCCGGTGCGCAACTCCACGTAC
>DHCFJ07801__coassemble_2291_pt1 | contig 12283 bp, 11 predicted proteins | sample DHCFJ07801__metabat2_low_PE_011 | metagenome-assembled genome bin DHCFJ07801 | reverse complement strand
ATGCGAAGGAACCTTGCGGCATCTTGTGGATCGGCGGGAACTGTGCAGTGGTGAGACAGCTGCTTGGCGCCGGCAGGGATCTCCCAAGTGGAGGAATAAAGTTCGGTGGCCCCGAGGATGGTTGCAGGTGGATTGAACCTGTAACCGGTGAAGGGCCCAGCGGAGGAGAGTCCTCGTGCGCGGCCATCCGTGGCTGTCGATGTAGGCGACGGTATTCGTCCCGGTCGCCGATCCCGTCGCAGGATCCCAGTCGTTGATCACGACCCGGTAGGTCAGACCACGCGGCGCCAACACCCGGGTGATGGTGCGTTTGCACGCCTCGTACGTCAGGGGGCTCAGGTGGCAACGGAACGATGACTCAGCTGCTTATGCCAAGGCTTCCGACAGAAGGTGTTCGTTCTCCAGACTGCCAGGCGTGTCGATAATGGACCCGCAGAAACCACATGATCTTCTCCGCCAATGAGATGGAACGGGCGCTTCCGGCACACCACGGTGCCCGCATGCGGCGGTCGGGGCCTATGTCCTCGAGGCCTATGTGGTGGTACTGCCCGGTGAAATCTTAGGGCCCCTACCGGCCGAACACCGTCGACAGCAGACGTTCGCAAGCGCTTTGCCGCCGCACTCTCCCCGGCCCCATCGGGAAAGCACAGCGCTGCCGATCGCAGCCGGCGGAGACCATGGCGTTCGATCGAACGACGGCGACCAAACGCCATGGAGTCAACCTATGACGCGCTCAACCACAGATCCGGGCCGAAAACCTCATAGTGGATGTCGCGTGGAGCGACTCCGCGCGCAAGCAGGTCCTCTCGCACCGCACGCATGAACGGCAACGGACCGCACAGAAACACGACGACGCCATCGACGACATCTACATTCGACAGGTCGATGCGGCCGGTCGAATGTGCGTCGTCCTCGTACCAGACGTGCAGTGACGCGTCGGGCAGCGCATCAACATACCGTTGCTGGTCGTCACGGTGCGCGTGCAGTCGACGCGACCTGTCGGCGTGAACGACGGTGACCGGTCGGCTCGACCGCTCGGCGACGAGGTCGTCGAGTATCGCGATCATCGGGGTGATGCCGATACCCGCCGACGCCAGAAGCAGTGGCCTGTCCCCGTGGGGTGGGACGACGAGGTCTCCGAAGGGCGCCGAGACCGTCAAAACGTCACCGACGGCGGCGTGTTCGCACAGATTCGACGACACTTCGCCATCAGGGTGGGCACCGCCGTCGACCCGCTTGACCGATATGCGCCACAGCGGATCCGAGGGTTTGTTCGTGAGGCTGTACTGCCGAATCTGATGTGCCCCGTCGGGCATCGGAACCCGAACGCTCACATACTGTCCGGGGCGGAACCGCCCGGCGGGCCCGCCGTCGACGGGTTCCAGCGCGAATGAACCGACATCGGGCGTGTCGTCACGACGTTCCACGATCCTCATCTGTCGCCAGACCTCGCCGTCGGTGACGCCGGCATCGAGATAGAGGTGACTTTCGATGGCGATCAACGCGTTGGCCATCAGCCAGTAAACCTCGTCCCACGCTGCCGCCACCTCCTCGGTGACGGCCTCATGAAGCACGATGACAATGGCCGCGAGCAGGTGTTTGTGAACTATTTTGTACTGGCCGGGCGTAATTCCCAGCGACGCGTGCTTGTGAGCGATACGACTGAGCATCGCATCGGGGCGCCGGTCCGGGTGTTCCACGATCATGCTCGCGAACGCCGCGATCGAGCCCGCCAGTGCCTTCTGTTGTTCGCCGTTGACCTGGTTGCCGCGGTTGAAGAGATCCCGCAACAGTTCAGGGTGTTCGGCGAACATTTCGGTGTAGAAGACCCTGGTGATGTCGTTAATCGATTCGGCAACGACGGGGAGAGTTGCGCGAATGACAGGTAGTGACCGTTGAGATAGCACCACCACTCCTTAAAATGGTATTTAAAATGCGAATTAAAGACCGAGCGCCGTCGTGGTGAGAAACGCAGAGACTACGCCTCACGACGCCCGATCAGGCCGACGAGGACCTGCCTGGTCGGCTCCCCGACCAGATCGGACACCGTCAACGGATCCAAAGAGGCATAAAACGCCTCCTGCGCACCGCGAAGTGCGCTGCGCAACCGACACGCGCCACGCAATGGGCACGGAGACGAGCCTTCGCAGGTGACGACCTCGTCCTCACTCTCCAGCTTCCTGACCAGCCAACCGACCGAGGCCTTGCGCCCCAATCCGGTCAACACGAGACCACCGCCCCGCCCACGCGTAGCTTCGATGACGCCGAGACTCCGCAGACGGGCAACGGCCTTGGCCATGTGCTGATAAGAGACACCGACCGCCGCCGAGACCTCCTGCGTGGTCTGCGAATCGTCCGGATCCAGCACCGCCAACTTCATGACACCTCGGAGGGCGACATCGGTGAATTTGGTCAAGCGCATAAGGGAACGCTAGCAAACACGTATTTTATAGACGGATTTCGAGGTGACCCAGTGCGACGCGTCACAATGGTCGATGCTGGCGTGGCACAACGAAAGTCGGCCCTCGTCAACAACAAGCCGCCCTGCAACGCCGCATCCTTGCCGATGACTGCGACACTGACGACGTGACCCGAGCAATCCGCTGGTCGACCGCGATGCGAACCGGCTTGTACGACACGACCGGCTTCTACCGCCGAAACAGCCCTGCCGCTCACTTTCGCACCAGCGCTCAGATTCCCCTGTTCGCCGACGCGATCGCCACCCTGATACGACGGGTCGACGCCGCCCTGGGGCACCCGTCGACGTTCACCGTCGTCGATATGGGAGCCGGAAACGGTGAACTACTGACCGGACTGGTTCGGATCGCACCGTTGAACGGTCGTCTCAAGCCGGTGGCGGTGGATATCAGGGGTCGCCCCGAGTCACTCGACCCGTCGATCCGTTGGTGTGACGAACCGCCGACCGACTTCACCGGGGTCCTGCTCGCATGCGAATGGCTCGACAACGTTCCCTGCGACATAGTCGAGGAGACCGAGAACGGCCCCCGCTACCAGCTGGTGTCGCCGAGAACCGGTGAAACCACATTGGGTGGACCACTGTCCGAACTCGACCGCGACTGGCTGGATCGTCGATGGCGACTGGCACACATCGGCGATCAGGCCGAGATCGGACGGCCGCGGGACGAGGCATGGCGAGAACTGACATCCAGACTCGACAATGGCCTTGCTCTTGCCGTCGACTACGGTCATCGTCGACATGAAAGACCACAATGGTCGACTGTCGCGGGATACGTCGACGGCCGCCGCGTTTCCGCGACACCCGACGGCAACCGCGATATCACCGCCGACGTGGCGATGGATTCATTGGGGCCCGGAGTTCTGCTGCGGCAACGAGACGCTCTCGCCGCTCTGGGCGTGAGCGCGTCTCGGCCCCCGCTGGACGTGGCACGCACCGACCCCGCCGCCTACCTGCGGCGACTGTCGGGCACCGGCGATGCGGCCGAGCTCATGGACCGCAACGGTCTCGGTGGACACTGGTGGCTGACGCGCGGCATGGGAATCGCCGACGACGTGTGGGCGGCGCCGTAACGCTCTCGACCATTCACAACAGCCAAGATTTTCGGCGGTGGCGGGCCCGTCGGGTGACGGCCGTGACCTCGGAGAGACCGGCCGGCAATGGGCAGCGCAGCCGGTCGAGGTTTCGGCCGACCGGTAAAGCCGCCCCCCCTTTTCGGTCTGACCACCGTTCGGGCTTCGCCGCATCCTTCGAAACGTGTCGGTGGCGGCCCGGCAGGCCCCGGTGCCCGCACTGCTCGTGGTGTTAGCCGGAACGAAGCGCCTCGACGGCTCCGTTCGGGCGTTTATCGGTGTTGCGATGACCTCGAGGATGCGGCGACCGCAAAGCCACCGGGGCCGTCCTGTGCCCGGGTGCTCTGCGGTCATTCTGCGACACATCGCACACGGTGACGCGTCCCGAGCTGCGGCGTTGTCGCGAGTGATCGCGGAAGTCTGTGTGGTCGCGGGAAAGACGCTGGAAAGACGCTGGAATGACACCGAACCGGCCGCGCGCGGTCCGGTACTGCTCGGGTCGCGAGTGATCGCATGGTGGCCGATCGCGGTTACGGGGATCGCGGTTACGGGCTTGCGCCGGTTGCCACGGCCGATGCTCGCCGTCGTCTTGGTGGTCTTCACCCACCCGTAGGTCGTGTCGTCGGCCGGTTGCGGTTGACGGTGTTGGGCTTCGGCACGCTGTGATCGACTCCGCGGCGAGACGCCCGCCCGAGTGGAAGCCGGCGCCGGTGGCCGCCTCCGGAGGTGACGACTCGATACGCCCCGCCCAGCCACCGGCACGCCGTCGGGCGTGCCACGATGAGACGCATGACCGAGATGACCGTCGGAGTCGGCTCCGGTGCCGACGAGTTCGCCGACATGGTGCTCAACATCGGACCGCAACACCCGTCGACTCACGGGGTTCTGCGACTCAAGTTGACGTTGGACGGTGAGCGGGTCACCGCGTGCGAACCCATCGTCGGTTATATGCACCGTGGCGCCGAAAAACTGTTCGAGGTTCGCGACTACCGGCAGATCCTGATGTTGGCGAACCGCCACGACTGGCTGTCGGCGTTCGGCTCCGAGCTGGGTGTGGCGCTGGCGGTGGAACGCATGATGGGTATCGAGGTTCCCGAGCGTGCCGTGTGGCTGCGCACCGTCTTGGCGGAGTTGAACCGGGTGTTGAATCACCTGATGTTTCTGGGTTCCTATCCGCTGGAGATCGGCGCGATCACGCCGATGTTCTATGCCTTTCGGGAGCGGGAAACCCTCCAGGCGGTTTTCGAAGAGGCCAGCGGCGGCCGGATGCACTACATGTTCAACCGCGTGGGGGGGTTGAAGGAGGAGGTCCCGTCCGGGTGGACCGGTAGGGCACGCGACGCGATCGACAAGGTGCGGCGACGGATGCCGGATCTGGACGATCTCATCAGGCGAAACGAGATATTCCTGGCGCGCACCAAGGGCATCGGCGTTCTGGCCCCCGAGACGGCCGCCGCCTACGGCGTATCGGGCCCGGCGGCTCGAGCCAGTGGCGTTGATTTCGATCTGCGCCGTGACGAACCGTATCTGGCATACGACCGTCTGGACGTCCCGGTCGTCACCCGCACCGCCGGCGACTGCCACGCTCGATTCGAATGTCTGCTCGACCAGGTGTACGTGTCCTTGGACCTGGCTCGGCAGTGCCTGGACGAGGTCGACAAGACGAGCGGGCCCGTGAACGTACGACTACCCAAAGTGGTCAAAGCTCCGGAGGGTCACACCTATGTGTGGACCGAGAACCCACTGGGACTCAACGGCTACTACCTGGTGTCGCGCGGCGAGAAGACACCGTGGCGGTTGAAGTTGCGGACCGCCTCCTACGCCAACGTGCAGGCGTTGTCGACGTTGCTGGTCGGTTGTCTCGTCCCCGACATGGTGTCGATACTCGGGTCCATGTTCTTCGTCGTCGGCGACATCGACAAATAGCCTCGCGGCGAACCGTCGATCACCTGCGGTGAACGCTTTTCATCGTTCCCCGTAGTAACGGTCCATATACGAACCGCCGTACTCCTCATAACCGCGTGGGGTTCGACCGCCTTCGTGCGGCGGCGCCACCGGGCCGCGCTGCCGCGCACGTCCGACCGGTGCGCCCTCTGACCGGTCGGTCTCTACCGGGTACGTGCCACCTCGATAGGCGCCGTCACCGCCGTTCCAGGCATCCTCCGGCTCGTTACGCCCCTGACGCATGCCCGTTCTCGGGTCGGATCGTTCATCGGTGCGCCGACCGCCCGGAGCCGGATCGGCATACCGGGGACGTTGACGGTCCCGCTCGTCGGGCGCACGCTGGTCGTCACCGCCGAACCAGTCTTGAGCACCGGAGGACGGCCGCCCCAGACCCGACAACAGCGAGTCCGCGTCGGCGTCGGCGTCGCCGTCCTGTTGGCCACCGCGCCCGAACTTCGGCAACCTCAACTTGGAAAAACGCCCCGGGCTCTCCGCCGAATGCTGATACCCGGTCGGTCCGTGCCCCGCCTCGTTGAAGTCGACCGGGCGCGCCGTCTCATGTCGACCACCCGATACCGACTCGGTAATGCGGGCCATCTCACCGGTCGCCTCCAACGCCGCTTCGCGGCGACGACGCTGCTCGCCCGGGGTGGGCGGGGTGTAGCCGTCGGTGTCGCGTTGAGAGGCGGGCATCGCGGGTTCCGGCCGATGACGTGTGTCGAAACGCTCGTCGGGTTCGCGCCCCCACGGCGGCGCCGTCTCGGGACGGCGTGGGTTCACGTTGCGGGCTTCGCCATGCCGGTGATCCGGCTCGAACCGAGGCGGCGTCTGGTGTGGATGCGGTTCGTCGTAATGACGCCGTTGAGGTTCGGACGTCGCAAACGGCTCGGAGGGCGGCCGCTGCTGGGGTGCCATCGGCTCGGCACGTTCCTCCTGGAGTTCTCGCACCCGCGCGCGCAACTGGGTCAGTTCACGATGCGTGTGCTCTTCAAGTTCCGCCACGGCATCAGCGAGGTCGGCTGCATCGGCCTCGTTCTCGGTGCGCAGCACGATGGAGAGACCGATCAACAGGATCGATGCCAGGCCGATCACCATGGCCAGACGCAGACCGGCATCTCCGGAGGAGATGATCAATATGGCGACCGCCAGCGGCGCCAAGGCGACTCCACCCCACAGCACCATCGTCAAAGTACTGGTAGAGCGCCAAAACGGGGTACTCGGGGAGCTCACCTGCCTCGACATATCGCCATACGTTACTACCGAAGTGTGGGCGCACGAACGGCAGCGGGTGGTTGTGTTGAATGACAGCCATTTCCGGGCAATTCCGGCGGATCACCTACTCGGTAACATCACCGGTCAAGCCCACTTTAAGTGGGCCACAAGGGAACTTGACCAGCGTAAATTCCCCCGTTCCACCCCGGGAACCAACGGAGGCTGATAACCTCTGGCAAGCGCGGATCATGCGCGGCTCAGTTGCTGTCTTGTCCCCGGCTCAAAAGTGAGACACACTGCCAAGCATCGTGCGATATCCGTTTCCGGCCGGTCCATGTACTGAGGACTCTGATGTCTAATACCGCCACCCCGTCGCCGTCGTCGGCTCGTCACAGTGCCGTGCGGCGTCACAACCAATCGTCCATCGCGCAGTCCGATTCCCGTCGGCGCCTGCTGCTGCTGGCGATCACACCAGGCGCGGCCACCATCGTGGTTGCAGGCGCCACGATCGCCTACCTACTAGCCACATCGGCGACCCTGACCAACGGCACCATTGCCGTGGTCCTGTCACTCGCCGGTCTCATCTGTGTCGGTGTGCTGATCACCAGTGCCGCACTCGTGGCCGGCATCGGCCGCACCCGCCAGGAACAACTGGACGGGCTACGCGCCGCCGTCGCCAACGACACCGCAGGTCTGCCCGACCTGATACAACAGCGCCAACAGGGCGACACCGTGCACCCGTACGGCTCCGCCGTCAATGCGCCCAGCAACATCGGCTCCTTCGTCTTCTCCAGCGGAGAGTTCAGCGCCCTGGCCAACGACCTCGTGGCCATGCGTAGAACAGCACTCGAAGCGGTCGGCCCCGTCCCACCGACCGCAGTACAGCCCGAACCGGTCGACCGTGAAACCGCCGCGCCCACGGCGGAACCGGCCAAACCCGCCGCCGTCGAAGCGCCCGCGAGCCCGCCCGCTCCTCGCGTCGTGGACAAGCCCGTGTTGCTCGGTGAATCGTTCGGCGACCAGCGTGTCAGTGTCTTCGTCAACCTTGCCCGACGTCTTCAGTCCCTCGTGCACCGCGAAATCAAGCTGCTCGACGAACTCGAGTCGCAGGTGGAGGACCCGGACCTGCTGAAGGGTCTGTTCGCCGTCGACCACTTGGCGACACGTATTCGCAGGCACGCGGAAAACCTCGCCGTCCTCGGCGGCGCGGTCTCGCGACGCCAGTGGAGCCGTCCGGTCAACCTGTACGAGGTGCTGCGATCGGCCGTGGCCGAGATCGAGCACTACTCGCGTGTCAAGCTCGTACGGCCGATCGACGGAACGGTGCAGGGCCACGCCGTAGCCGACGTGATCCACCTGGTCGCCGAGCTTGTCGAGAACGCGACCACGTTCTCTGCACCCGCCACACAGGTGCTCGTGCGAGTTCAGCACGTCACCGCGGGCCTGGCGATCGACGTCGAGGACCGCGGGCTGGGAATGCCCGCCGAGGAACGCAACCGCATCAACGCCATGTTGGCTTCGCCGGACGACGTCGACATCGACGAGTTGCTACAGGACGGTCGGATCGGTCTGTTCGTGGTGGCATCGCTTGCGCGCCGTCACCACGTCGCGCTCCAGATGCAGCCCAATATTTATGGTGGAACGCAGGCCATCGTGGTCCTGCCGCACAGCATCCTGGGCAGTCCCTCGAACACCCTTCCGGGCAAGGGGCACACCGGTACTCAACCGAAGGTTGCGGCGAAGCCTCCGGCTGAACCGGTGACGGCGGCCGCGCAATCTCAACCTCACGCACCGCAGCCGAAGTCGGACACTCCGCCTCCGCGTCCGGTGGCCGACGACGACACGGTCTCGCTACCTCGGCAATCCCGTCCCGACACGCAACAGCAGCAGCCCGCCGCTGCGCCCGTGTCGGCTGCACCCGCCCCCCTGGACCAGCGGTCGGCCGTCCCCGCCCTGTCCGCGGAGGAGATCCCGCCGGGGTCGTTCGACGGGTTCGCTCCGCACCCGCCGTATCAGGATTCCGAACCGTTGCAGGGCTACCCGTCGCATCAGTCGGGTCCTCAGGGTGAGTCGACATCGAGCGGCTGGGCCATGCCTCAGCGTCAACCCGGTGTGACGCGGCCGCACTCGGTGACCGAACCGGCCTCGCCCACGTCGCCGGACGCGGATGAAAAGCCACGGGTCGACGAGTATTGGAGCAGCGGCTCACCCACCGACGATCCGCCGACCACGGGCCGACGCCGTAACCGGCCGGCGCTGCCGCAGCGTCGCCAACAAAGCCATCTGGCACCTCAATTGAGGGAAACTCCGCGCGCGGACAACCGCGACACGGAGACGGCGGGGCACGACCCCGGCCTGATGAGCGCGTTCCAACGCGGAGCCGCACGGTCGGAAAAAGACTCCTGATCACATCACATGACTGCATCCGAGCACCGCAGGCAAAAGTTCATGCCCGTCCATAAAGGAGTATCAATCCACCATGTTGAGTGACGTGCCGAAGAGCCAGTCAAACAACCTCGATTGGCTGTTGCGCGGCTTGATCGAGCGCGTTCCCGATACCCACAGCGCACTCCTGCTGTCGTCCGACGGCCTCAAAAAGGCCCATTGCGGACTCACCATCGACGAGGCGGACCACCTGGCCGCAATCGCATCAGGCCTGTTCTCCCTCGCCCGCAGCGCCGGAACCCGGTTCGGCGGAAGCAACAGCACCGGAGTACGCCAAGTGGTCGCCGAACTCGACGACTACCTGCTTTTCGTCTCCACCGCCGGGGCCGGAGCCGTCCTGACCGTCATGGCGGGCCGCGGCGCCGACGCCGGAGTCCTCGGTTACGAAATGTCACAACTGGTCAAGAGTGTTCGGCCATACCTGGCCACACCCGCCCGACACGTCGCAGCGGGCGATACGGCGCAGTGACCATGGAGGGACTCGACGACCCCTGGATTGACGACGACGCCGGTCGGCTGGTTCGCCCCTACACCGTCAGCAACGGAAGGACCAGGCCAAGCTCGCATCTGGACCTGTTGTCGATGGTGAAGTCGACCGGCCGGGTCAAGCAATCGCAGCTGGGAATCGACCATTCACAGGCATTGGTTTTGTGCAAGGACCCCATATCGGTCGCAGAGGTCGCCGCCCACCTGAAACTGCCCGCCGTCGTGACAAAAGTACTGCTATGCGACCTAGTCGATTGTGGAGCCGTTACCACCCAGGCCCCCGGCCCCACGGTCGACAAGTCCGACCGCCCACTACTGGAAGCACTCCTCGATGGCCTACAACGACGACTCTGAACCCTTCCCCACGGCTCTTAAGCTCCTCGTCGCGGGCGGTTTCGGAGCCGGAAAAACGACCTTTGTCAGCGCCGTAAGTGAAATCGATCCCCTCAGCACCGAGGAGATCATCACCGAGGCCAGTATCGGCACCGACAACCTCGACGGTGTCGGTGAAAAGACGACGACCACCGTCGCCTTGGATTTCGGCCGCATCACTCTCGACCCCCTCCACATTCTGTACCTGTTCGGAACCCCGGGACAGGAACGGTTTTGGTTCATGTGGGACGAGCTGTCCGAGGGAGCACTGGGTGCGGTCGTGTTGGCCGACACCCGGCGTCTCGAAGAGTGCTTCTCCGCGGTCGACTTTCTCGAACGTCGGGGAATCGAGTTCGTCGTTGCCGTCAACGTCTTTGACGACGCATTCGATTACACACCCGATGAGATCCGTGCCGCATTGGATCTCAAGCCTCGCGTACCGGTGGAGCTGTGTGATGCCAGGGACCCGAAGTCGGCTGTCGGCATCCTGGTTTCACTGGTGAGGCACCTATTGACACTGGCACCGGCGCCACCCGCCGGCTGAATCTTCAATCCAATAGAGGACTGGAACTTTCATGGAATACGAAGACGAACGCTACTCCATGACGCCGCAGGATCCCGAGGCGCCACAACGAGTGGCGCGTTTGAACGAACTCGGTTTGGGGAACGGGCCCGTACCGGAGTTCGACGACTTCGCCCGTGAACTGGCCGAAAGCACCGGCGCGCCGTACGCCATGGTCAATCTCATCGGGGAAGAGCATCAATACTTCGCGGGCCTACACACGCCCGGCCAGGACAACGGCGTCGACGGGCCCGCGGCAGCACAGGAGGCGGCGGGCACCGGCGGTACCGAGCCGGGAAGGGTGATGGATCGCGACCACGGGTACTGCCCGCACGTCGTGGTCCGGAAGAAGGCGCTCGTTCTGGAGGACGTGTGCGACTACCCGCGATTCGCGGGTAACCCGGTTGTCGACGAGATCGGCATCCGCTCCTACCTCGGCGCTCCGTTGGTCGACCACACGGGAACCACGATCGGCACGATCTGTGTGGTGGACGTCGAACCGCGGCCTTGGGGGCGTCCGGGGCTGGAAAAGATCAAGAACATGGCGGCGGAGATGACCGAACGGCTGCGGGCACGCGAGCAGCAGCGGTCCGAAAACGCCGGAGAGTAAAACGGACGAAAAACGTGCCTGGTAAAACCAGGCACGTTTTTCATGTCCCGCTAGGAACGGGTGTCGTCCGTCTGCACCAGGTGCGACAACCGTTCCGACCACTGGCCCTTCCCCAGCCCCAAAGTCGTTTCCGCCAAGCGCGTCAACTGAACGTCGCTGGTGCCCGCCGGTGCGAAAATGTGGAGTGCATCGCGCAGGTACCGCTCGATCGGACGGTCGGTGAACAGCCCCGTGGCCGCGTGGATCTCCATCGCCGCACGCGCCGAGTCGATGGCCGCCTCGACGTTGTAATACTTCGCGTTCATGAGTTCGGCATCGCACGGTTGTGCACTGTCGAGCAGGTGAACCGCATGGTAGGCCAGTAGCCGGCCCGTCATGAGGCGCGATGTCATCTGTCCCAACTTGATCTTGATGTTGGTCAGATTGTGCAACGGTTTGCCGTAAAGGTGCCGTTCCTGCACATACCGCGACGTCTCGTCGACAATGGCCTGGTGAATACCCAACGAGACGGCCGTCAGGTTTGACCGACCGTAAAGGATCGAGGACGAGTACGCCACCGGCATACCTTCGCCCTCCTCCCCGAGGCGGTGAGAGGCCGGAATGCGGCAGTTGTCGAAAATAAGCTCACCGAACGAGAACCCGTGCAATCCCATCGCGGGTTTCTGTTTCCCGAGTGAGAAACCCGGGCGATCCGCCTCGACGAGAAAGGCGGTCAGGCCGCGCGAGCCGTCCCCGGTACGAACGACGACCCCGTGCAGGTCGCCGACGTGACTGTTGCCGACGAAGATCTTCGAACCGTTGAGGATGTAGTCGTCACCGTCACGGACCGCCGTGGCGCTCATGCCGAGAACGTGTCCCCCGGAATCTGGTTCGGTAACCGCGATCGTCGGGAGGCAGTCCCCGGAGGCGATCAGGGGCAGCCACTCCTTCCTCTGTTCGTCACTGCCGAAGTGCACGATCTTCGCAACGCCCAGTTGCGACGCCTGCACCATCGCCCCCATCGCGCCGGACTCACGCGACAGCTCCTCGATGATGATCGTTTTCGCGAGGTGCCCGGCTCCCATTCCACCGTGTTCGGTGTCGATGGTCGCGCCGATCCATCC
>DHCFJ07801__coassemble_2262_pt1 | contig 12659 bp, 12 predicted proteins | sample DHCFJ07801__metabat2_low_PE_011 | metagenome-assembled genome bin DHCFJ07801 | reverse complement strand
GAACGGAAGGTATATCCGCTCGGCTTCGCCCACGGACAGGCCCGACACCAATGCTATGAGCACGACCGCACCGATCGATGCCGGAACAACACTGAAGCGGTCACGCCGCAGCCACGCCAACGCCGCACAGGTGGCGGGCCCTATCGCCAACGCCAGGGCCGCCGGGTTGGCGAACCAGAAATACCACGCGGGTCGATCTATCCATCCTTGACCGACCCGCACTTTCTGCGTGGCCAGGTCAAGCCCTTCAAACCAGTTGAATCCGGCGGCATACGCGGCGAGGAACAGTGCCACAACCACGATCCCACCCACGATCAGGGGACGGATACGTCGCTGTACGAGAACCACCGCGACCGCAAGAATGCCGATCAGAGCCAGCCCGTACGACAGAAAAAGGCTCAAACCGAGCACGAGCCCACCGGCTGCGGCGATGGCATCGCTTTCCATCCCCCGGCGGGCCGCGGCGTGCACGAGCAGGCACACCCCGATCGCGGCGAATCCGGCGAAGAACGCGTCGGCGCTGGTGGCGATCCACAACGCGGCCGGAGCGAATACGACGAACGGTGCTGCTCGACGCGCCACCGTCGCCGAGGCGAGGATCCGTGTGGCGGACAGCGTTGCCACACCTGCTGCGGCTCCCATACCGATGCACAGGACCGCGGCCGGCCCTCCACCGCCCCACCCGATACGGTCCATGATGGTGAGTAGCCCCAGGAAGCCCGGCGGGTGACCGGAAACATGAGTGGTCCACCGTGGTGGGTCCATGACGTGGTTGTTGAACTCGGCCAGAAACACCGACAGGTCGGTGACACGAGGCACGTCGTTCAGGTATTCGTAGGGTGTTGTGAGCGGTTCGGTCAGGGCGTTCGGTCCGTCCAACAGCGCCAACAGCACCGGCCAGACGACCCCGACACAGTAGACGACGATCAGCAGCATCCGCCACGGAAGCAGTCGCGCCAGAAGCGGCCCCCACCGGATCCACAGCACCGCGGCCACCAACAGTACCGCGGTCCAGGCGTTGACGCGGACTTCCCAATGCCCGGCAACCGGCCACGCGTCGCCCAGATGCAGGCGGTAACCGGACGCGTCCAGGTGACTTCCCCAGACGGCGCAACCGACGACCAGCGCGACGGCGACCACGACGATCGCAACGCTTATCCGACGTCGAGTCCCGGTGGAGAGCGCCATGGCCACATCGTAAGTACGTGCCGTCGCACTTCGGGAACCGACAGACCGGTTCAGAGGGTTTTAACCGCCGTGTCGGCGACTCGAAGTACGAAGCAAGCCGACAATCAGGGTGTCGGCCTGCTTCGATGGTTCGAGCTCTACGGCGAGATCACGCGGGTCAGGTCCCCGGTATCTCGACGGCGTCACCGAGGATTTCGTCTGCGGCACTGTACGGGTCGATGTCGGCGGTGGCGACCCGTTCGGAGATCTCGTCGGTAACGACGTGGCGTCGCGCCAACGCACCGAGCACAATCGCCGAAATCTCGGCCTTCGCACGTTCACGACGCCGACGATCCAGTTCACCGTGCTCGGCAAGCCAGTCACGGTGTTTGTCCACGGCCTCGATGAGTTCATCGATGCCCTCGCCACGGTGGGCGACGGTTTTGACGATGGGTTGACGCCACTCGTTGGGTTCACGCGTGACGAGAGCCATCATCGAACGGATGTCCCGCAGTGTCGCGTCCGCACCGTCCCGATCGGACTTGTTGATCACGAACACATCGGCGACCTCGAGGATCCCGGCCTTGACGGCCTGAATGCCGTCACCCATGCCGGGAGCCAACAGAACCAACGTGGTGTCCGCCAGCCCCGCAATGTCCACCTCGGCTTGCCCGACGCCGACGGTCTCGATCAGGATCACATCGAAACCGGAGGCTTCCAGGACCCTCAGGACCTGCGGTGCTGCGAGACCACCCAGGTGACCGCGCGAGGACATCGATCGGATGAACACCTCGGGATCGAGGGCGTGCTCCTGCATGCGCACCCGGTCACCGAGAATCGCGCCCCCGGTGAACGGGCTCGACGGGTCGACGGCCAGGACGGCCACCCTGAGGCCCTGCTTGCGGTAGCCGGTTACCAGGGCGGTCGTCGTGGTCGATTTGCCGACGCCGGGCGAGCCGGTCAACCCGATCACCCGCGCGGCACGGTGCACCACGGGAAGGGCGGCAGCGACCTGACGTACCTGCGCCCCACCGTTTTCCACCAATGTGATCAGACGTCCCAAAGCCCGCTGATCGCCCTCTTTGGCGCGGTCGGCGAGTTCGACGACGGCCTCATCGCTTCGAGTCAACGGCCTACACCCTCAGCAGCAGTGCGTCGCCCTGACCGCCGCCACCACACAGGGCGGCGGCGCCCAGGCCCCCACCACGGTGCTTGAGTTCGTGCGCCAAGGTCAGAACAAGACGAGCACCGGACGCTCCGATGGGGTGCCCCAACGCGATCGCGCCGCCGTTGGGGTTGACGATCTCGGGATCGACCCCCAGGTCCTTGGTGGACTGGATACCGACCAAGGCGAACGCCTCGTTGATTTCGATGACCGACAGGTCGGAGACCTCGTCACCGCTCTTGGCCAGTGCGGCCTTGATCGCGTTGCTCGGCTGGGAGTGCAGCGAACTGTCGGGGCCTGCGACCTGACCGTAGGCGACGATCTCGGCGAGGTATTCGAGACCGAGTTCCTCGGCCTTGGCCTTGCTCATGACGACGACGGCAGTCGCACCGTCGGAGATCGGCGACGAGTTGCCGGCCGTGATGGTGCCGTCCTTGGCGAACGCGGGACGTAGTCTGCCCAGCACGTCCGTGTTCGTGTCGGCGCGCACGCCTTCATCGGCTGCCACCGTGATCGGATCGCCCTTACGCTGCGGGATTTCCAGGGGAGCGATCTCACGATCAAACCGGCCGTCTTTTTGGGCGGCGGCGGCGCGCGCGTGGCTTCGCGCGGCGAACTCGTCCTGCTCGGTGCGGCTGATACCCAACCGGCTGCTGTGGTTCTCGGTCGCCTCGCCCATCGGGATCTCGTCCCACGGGTCGGTCAGGCCATCGAGAGCCATGTGGTCGGATACGGTGACGTCGCCGTACTTGTACCCCTTGCGCTGCCCTGTCAGCAGGTGTGGCGCACCGGTCATGGACTCCATACCACCGGCCACGGCGATGTCGATCTCGCCGGCGCGGATGAGCTGGTCGGCCAAGGCTATCGAGTTGAGGCCCGACAGGCACACCTTGTTGACGTTGACGGCGGGGACACTCATGGGGATACCGGCCCCGACCGCAGCCTGACGTGCCGGGATCTGGCCGGCACCCGCCTGCAGTACCTGGCCCATAATCACGTATTCGACCTGGTCAGGAGAAACACCGGCACGTTCGAGCGCCGCGGAAATCGCGTGCGCACCAAGTTTCGTGGCCGGGAGGTTTCCCAGCGCACCAAGCAACTTTCCGTTCGGGGTTCGGGCTCCGGCCACCAGGACGCTGGTGGTACGGGTGTCGGCTGCCATGTTCGAGACCTCCAGATGAGTTTTCACGCTCGCGCGCCGCCTGCTCGCAACTCGTCGTCGCATGCCGGCTGCACTACCAGGTTCACTTAAGCAAGACTAAGGGGCGTGACTGAAGTATCGCCCGTTGGGCTACTCGCTGTCGACCACGTCGGGATCGCCGTACCGGACCTGGCCGAGGCCGTCCGGTTTTACGAGGAGACCCTGGGCGGGCGCTGCGTACACGTGGAACGAAACGAAGAACAAGGTGTCGAAGAGGCCATGGTCGCCTTTGGCGACGGAGGTACTCGCATCCAGCTGTTGGCACCGCTGTCTGCGGAGTCGACCATCGCGAAGTTCATCGGGCGCAACGGCCCCGGGCTTCAACAGTTGGCCTTCACCGTGGCCGATATCACCATGGCCTGCGAGTCGCTACGCGCCCAAGGCCTGCGGCTGCTCTACGACGCACCGAAACGTGGGACGTCGAACTCCCGCATCAACTTCGTGCACCCGAAGGACGCGGGTGGCGTATTGATCGAGTTGGTCGAACCGGCTTGACGGTGAGACGTGTGGCTTGAGTATCGGCCCTTGGACGACATAAGCCTTCTTCCGGTGCGTCAAACGCCCCGGTGAACATGGAGGTCGCGTCGGCGAAAGACCCGGCATCGGTACGCACGCGACGATCGAAAGAACCCAGACACCGAACGTGCCGGGCAGCCACCCCAGACTGCCCGGCACTCCCCCCGGTTTGGTTCACTCGCCCGCGTCGACTAAGGCTGGTAAACGGTGATCCGTTCTTCGCCTCGGTAACGCTGCGTATCTAGAACTTTACTCTGCGGATTCGTCATGTCAAGCGAATGGCGAGAAATTCGAGAAAAAGTTTTGAAGACCCGCCCGTACGATCAGCCACGGTCCGCCAAAGGTAATCCGGCATCACGTCACCGACCAGCACCGACACCGGCACAATAGCTCTCGCCGGTACCGGTGGTGAACACCTTCCCCACACCTGCCGGAATAAACGCGCCTTGGCCGGGTCGAAGCGTCAAAGAACGCTCTCCGTCGTCGATCCGGAGGTCCCCCGACCAACAGAGGATGATCATGGCGCCCTCGGAATGCAGCTCCTGCTCCGTCACCTCATCGTCGAGCCGAAGGCGCCACAAGGCGAACTCCGGCACCGGAACCGACCATTGACGGAGACCCGGCGTGGGTTCGACGGCGGGGAAACGCGGCTCCGCCATCACCTCGAAACGCAGGACACGCAGCAGCTCCGGCACGTCCACGTGCTTGTCGGTCAACCCTCCGCGCAACACGTTGTCACTGGCGGCCATGACCTCGATGCCGACGCCACCCAGGTACGCGTGGAGATTGCCGGCCGGCATGTAGATGGCGTCGCCCGGCTCGAGGAAGAGATGATTGAGTAGCAACGCGACCAGGGCACCCGAGTCGTGCGGGTACCGAGTGCCCAGGCGGACCACCATCGCGTAGTCGGCCGCGTCGGGCCCCGCCTCGGCGAGGTCGGTCGCGGACGCCACCGCCGCAGCGACCAGCCGGGTGCGGTGATCAACCGGCAGTGTCAACAGCGTGGTCATCGCCTCGCGCAACGCCTGCGCCTCGTCGTCCTGCCTGAGAACGGCGACCAGGCAGGACAGCTCGTCAACCTTGAGACGTTCGATCGCGTCGGCGGCTTCGGACGGGGGTCGGAATCCACACAGGGCTTCGAACCGGGTAACCGCACACAGCAGTTCGGGCTTGTGGTGGACGTCGACATACGACCGTTGCGGCGCGTCGAGAGGGACCCCTTCACGCGTCTGACGTGCGAAGCCGTCGGCGGCCTGCTCGCTGTCCGGGTGGGCCTGGAGTGACAGCGGCTCCTGAGCAGCCAACACCTTCAGCAAGAACGGCAGCCGCTGCCCGTACCGTTCCAGGGAGTCGGTGCCCAACGTCATCACCGGGTCGGCCGAGATCAGGTCGGCCAGCGACCTTCCGTCCTCAAGCATCGCGGGGTCGCGAGGGTGATCACCAAGCCACAACTCCGCTTCGGGCCGCTGCGTCGGCTCCGGTCGACCCTGCAAAGCAGCGATCGCACTGTGCGACCCCCATGCATACGGACGGATGGCTCCGTGAAGGAGTTCCACGCTGACCAGTCTCCCTTGAATCGAAAGGTCACATCTTGAAATGGCCGCAGCCAGGCCTACCAGGCCCATGAATCTACCGGTCGACCAAAAATCTTAAATCGGGCAGAATGGTATATAACCGGCTTTTCATCAACCGTCAGAGGTCGGTGGAGGGAACCGAAACCCGAAAATGGGTGATCACCCTCAAGGGGCACCCCGGGTATTACACGGCACCCGGGGCTAAGCCTCGGGTGCCGTGTCGTTCGACATGTCAGGACGGAGTGGTCAAATCCAGATATTGCTTCATCTCGGCCACGGCGGGCACCGACATCGGGTCAAGGCCATGCGCCAACGCCAGATACACGGATGCGAAGTCCGGCACCGCAATCAACGAGGCGAGTCTCTCCAACGCACAACCGCCTTCAGCCGAAACGATGTCCAGGCGGATTCCACGACGCTCCGCAAGCTCGGCGACCGCGTCGGCCCGACGCGTGTCCGGTGGAGGAGCGGTGTCGTCCCCGTCGAGGCCGTCGTCACGAAGCAGGATGATGCGAAGTCGAGTCCCAGAACCGCCGCCCTCGTCCGGGTCGGCGAAGATGTCGCGGCGACTCTCGGCCAGTGAACCGAACGCACCGTCCAGAAGTCCGACGCGACCACGGCCCACCTCCCCAAGCTCACCGGCCAAGACGGGGTAACGCGCATTTGCCGCGAGAGTGTCACCGAACCGGCGGGCGGCGATGCCAGCCAGCGCCGTGCCACCCCACACGACCGGGACCGACCCCGCGATGTCCAATGCCATCGATTTGGCGGGGTTGACGAATGCATCGTTGCCGGGCTTACAACGTTCCGCGTCGGCGTCCAGACGAGCCGCCGTCTCGGCGATGTCGGCTTCGGCGATGCGCACCATTCCACATGCGCGACCGGCCAGCAGAACCGGAACCGTCAACGCCCACAGGCTCATCCGGGCGGGTGCACGCCTCGGCACGCCGATGTACGGCGCACGGGCGCTTCGGGCGACCGACTCCAACGGCGAATCGGGTGCGCCGACCGCGACCAGCCGCGCACCACGCCGCGCTGCGGCTTCGGCAGCCGCCAGCGCCTCAGGGCTACGTCCCGACGCGGACACGGCGATCACGACATCGGCGGCGCCGACCCACCCGGGCACACCGGCGTTGCGGTGAGCGACCACCGGGACCGGACAGTTGGGGCCCGCGACGGTGGCGAGGATGTCACCGGTACGGGCAGCGGTGCCGACACCCGCCACCACCACGGCGCGTGGCCGGCCTCCGTCGGCGAGAGAGGCGAGATCGGCCTCGGCGGCCAACGCTCCCGCCTCCCGAAGCTGAGGTCCCGCCGCTGCCGTCGCCAGGAGAGCTCCCCCCGGGTCGGCCGCGATCACCTTCTCCTCGGTGTCGATACGTTCGGGGTCTACGAGGCGGTCACCGGCCGCCTCCGAACGGTCTGCTCCGTTCATCGGTCACCCTCACCGGCCATACGGGCCTCGTCAAGCAGCAAAACAGGTATCCCGTTGTCGATCCTGAACACACGGCGACACTCCTGGCAGGTCAGTGTCTGTGCCCGTGCGTCGTACTCCAACGGAGCATGATGCGTGTCAGGGCAGGCCAATACTTCCAGGAGCGTGGCGTCCAATGGCATGTGGTCTTGCCTCTCGTCTACTCGTCAACGACGGATACGGTCGAGTACCTCATCACGCAGCTGTGACATGCGTTCGGCGGTGGCGGCTTCGGCATTGAGTCGCAGCAGCGGCTCGGTGTTGGACGGACGAAGGTTGAACCACGCCCCGTCCTCAAAGGTGACGGTCAGCCCGTCCATGCGGTCGGTTTGGACGCCGTCGCCGCGATAATGCTCTTCAACGGCGTCGACGACGGCGGCCTGATCGGTCACGGTGGAGTTGATCTCGCCAGAGGAGTGGTACCGGTTGTACCCGGTGACCAGCTCCGACAGCGGCTTGTCGACCGCTCCGAGCGCGGCCAACACGTACATGGCGGCCAACATCCCGGTGTCCGCGAACCAGAAGTCGCGGAAGTAGTAATGGGCGGAGTGCTCACCGCCGAACACCGCTCCGGTCGCGGCCATCTCCGCCTTGATGTAGGAATGTCCCACTCGGGAGCGGACCGGTTTACCACCGGCTTCGGCCACGATTTCGGGTACGGCTTTCGAGGTGATCAGGTTGTGGATGACCGTCGCGCCGGGATGCTTGGCAAGTTCGGCTTCGGCAACCAACGCGGTGACTGCGCTGGGCGAGACGGGCTCGCCTCGCTCGTCGACGACGAAGCACCTGTCGGCGTCACCGTCGAAGGCCAACCCCAGGTCGGCACCGGTTTCACGGACTTTGGCCTGTAGGTCGACGATGTTGGACGGTTCCAACGGATTGGCCTCGTGGTTCGGGAAGGTCCCGTCGAGTTCGAAGTACATCGGGATGACCCGGGCGGGGGTGCGCTTGTCCAAAACGGCGGGGACGGTGTGCCCGGCCATGCCGTTGCCGGCGTCGACGACCACGGTCAACGGACGGATCCGCGAAAGATCTACCAACGAATGCAGGTGGTCGGCGTACTCGGTGAGGTAATCGCCAACCGTGATGGAGCCGGGTTCATCGGCCAACGGCGCGAGTTCACCGTCCAAAATCGCCTGCGCCCGGTCACGAATGCGATCCAACCCGGAATCGATACTGACCGGCTTCGCGCCGGGCAGACACAGCTTGATCCCGTTGTACCGAGCCGGGTTGTGGCTTGCGGTGAACATGGCGCCCGCCACGTCGTGTCTGCCACTGACGAAGTACACCTGGTCGGTCGAACACAGGCCCGCATCGATGACCTCCGCTCCCGCGTCGCCCGCGGCCTGCGCAAACGCTGCCGCCAGTGATACTCCCGATTCCCGCATGTCGCGGCCGACCACGATGCGACGTTGACCGGTCTCGAGCACGAAAGCCCGCCCCAGTGCAGCGGCAACGGCCTCGTCCCACTGGTCGGGCACCACCCCGCGAATGTCGTACGCCTTGACGATGTCCTTCATTGGCACCACCGAAATTACGCCCCTCTCGCCGGGTCGAAGGTTGTCGCGTCCACGTTCACAATCGCCGCGGGTGAGCCTACCTCTACAGAACTCACCCGTGGCGACCGTGCGGCCGACAACCCAGGCCGATTCGACTCACGGATCACCCTCGGGCTCGGGCAGCCGCCGACCGGGATGCTGGCTCCCGACCACACGTAGATGCGGCCGCCCCGATGTCCCCCGGTCACCGGGCGCTCCGGGCCGTCGAGGAGGAGACACCTGCTCGGAAGCCTGCTCCGGTTTAGACCGGGCCGCCTCCCGTACGGCGTCGGCCAAGGCGACAAGATCGTCGCCCGACGGCATCGGTGTCGAATAGTCGTCGACATGGCGCACCAGCTGCCAACCGCGCGGTGCGGTCAGCTTCCGAGCATGTTCCTCACACAGGTCGTAGGTGTGCGGCTCCTGCGTGGTCGCCAACGGACCGACCACAGCGGTCGAATCGATGTAGACATACGTCAACGTGGCCACCGCGCTCTGTCGGCAGCCGTTCCGGGAACAGCGTCGATGCGATCTCACGGCCGGAACGCTATCGCTGTCGCGCCGTCGGCGGTACCCGATATGTGTCCGACACGCCGAGGGCGGCAGCCGCGCCGCGCCCGGAAGCCGTTTGGTTCGATCATGTTGACCAACCTCCCAAGGTCATGACACTCCAGGCGGCCGGTTGTGGATAGTCACCGGCCACTCCCCTACGCTAGTCCGCGTGCGACACAGGGATCGCCGCGGACGCGGCTTGCGTGGTCGACTGGTGCCGGCCGCCGTGCCCATGTCACGGACACCCGCCCAGTCTTTTGACGAACTGGTACTGGAATCGGTAGAGGCGATCGAGCGTTTCATCGACGACAACGACCAGTTGCCGGCGTCTCGACTCCGCAACGTCGAGTTCGCGGTCGAAGACGTTCCCGGCCAGTTCAGCGCCTACGACACCGACGTCCTGGAGGACCGTGAGGTGCCGTTGGCCCGCCTGTTGCCGGCCCAACCGGGTACCGCCGGTCCACAGCCACGCATCGTCGTTTTCCGTCGGCCCCTGGAATTGCGAGCCAGTGGAAATGAGGAGCTGGCGGCTTTGGTCCGCAGTGTCATCGTGGAGCAGGTCGCCAACCTTCTCGACGTCGATCCCGCAGAGATCGACCCGGACGGTTGACGACCCGCGCACGGTGAGAACAATCTTCGGAAGACGCCGTCGTCAAACCCCTTGTTCCGTTGCGTGATGGTTCGGGTGGTACGACGTTGTTCGAAAGCCCGCACACAACTCCTGGCATGCACGACCTTCGGGCACCTTTTCGATGCATCGATTCACGCACCCGCTCACAACGGACGGATTTCGCAGACGGCCTCTTAGGCGGCTATGTGGACATGACTTGCGTTCGCCACGTCGGTGTTGTCGTCGATGTCGGACCGTCCGACGGCGTCGGCGGTTTCGGTGGGATTCTCCTGCGCCGCAACTCTGGTGGGCATCGGGATGACGACACCGGCAGCGGCCTGACGGGCCGCCTCACGGGCTTCGCGTTTGACTTTTCTACGTTCGCGTTCCGACAATCCACCCCAGATGCCGAATCGCTCGTCGTGTGCCAGAGCAAACTCCAGACACTCCGGTTTGACCTCACACCGGGTGCAGATGCGTTTTGCCTCCCTGGTTGAGCCTCCCTTTTCCGGGAAGAACGCCTCCGGGTCAGTTTGCGCGCACAGCGCGCGCTCCTGCCACTCGGGGACGTGTCCCAAGAGATCGGCCAGAAAGTCTTGGCCGTCCATGTACGTCCGCCTCCTCTTTCACGCGTCGACTCGTCGTCGACACGAAGCCCCCACTGTCTTCGGCTCGGCGCCCCTTCGTCCGCTGTCCGCGGTATCCGAGCCGTGTAGGCAAGGTGGCCGGAAGTGACCGTTTCGTCACCCCCGAAAACCTCACAGGTGAATTACACGTGTGTAATACCCGTTCTGTCATGCCAAACCTGGTATTGGGCACAACATTTTTTCTGCCATCCGCTATCTGAAGTGATACCGGTCAATGACGGACAGTAGTGCACGAGCGTAATCGGGTCGCAGCCGCCCTATCTCGTCGATCTGCACGTACCACCGCAATCATCGCCAAGGCGGCCAACGCCAAAAAGGAAATGTCGAGGACGAACCGCTCCACCGCGAATCGGGGGTCGATGAACACGCCGACGCCCATGTTCTGCTGTTGTTCGGCGACATCCAGTCCGAACCCGAACGCCATTCCCGTGATCATCAACCCCGTGCCGATGAGAACGACGTAGGCCACGGCCGCCAAAAGGCGAAAAGGGCGACGCGGCGCCAACCAGGCCGCAGCCAACGGCAACCCCAACGGAATCACCCCGTACAGGGTGTCGTGCGCACGATCGGTGAAACCGAATCCGGCCGCACGGGACCCCAACGAGTCGCGTGGATCGGCGGCGCCGCCGAAAAACAACTGCGACAAGGCGACCAGTGTGAACACTCCGGCCACCACCAGCAACAAGGCTGCGCCCATGTTGCGGAAACGGTCGGAACCGAACAACGGACGAGACACGTGGCCCCTTTCTGTCGTTGCCGTGACGCCATGAGCGAGGATGGAGCAATGCGTATCGCGGTACTGGTCGGGGGAATCGGTGGAGCACGTTTCCTGATGGGCGTACGACGATTGCCCGCAGAGGTTACCGCGATAGTCAACACCGCAGACGACTTGACACTGCACGGGCTGCGAGTCTGTCCCGACCTGGACAGCGTCATGTACACGTTGGGCGACGGGGCCGACCCGGAGCGGGGCTGGGGTCGCGCGGGCGAATCATTCACCGTCGGCTCCGAACTCGCCGAGTACAACGCCGAGGCACCGTGGTTTTCGCTGGGTGACAAGGACCTGGCGACGCATCTGGTGCGGACCCGCATGCTCGACGCCGGATATGGGCTGACTGCGGTGACGGCCGCCCTGTGCGAACGTTGGAAGCCGGGAGTCGAACTGTTGCCCATGTCCGACGACCGCGTGGAGACGCACGTCGTCGTGTCCGACGAGGACGGCCGACGGGCCATCCACTTTCAGGAGTGGTGGGTCCGACACCGCGGAAAAATCGAGACCGACCGTTTCGTATTCACCGGTGCCGCACAGGCCAAACCCGCTCCCGGTGTCATCGAGGCATTGCGCGACGCCGACGCGGTCCTGATCGCGCCGAGCAACCCGGTCGTGTCGATTGCGCCGATCCTCGGTGTGCCGGGGATTCGCGAGGTATTGCGTTCCACATCGGCGCCGGTCGTGGGCGTGTCACCGATCATCGCCGGCGCACCCGTACGGGGCATGGCCGATCGATGCCTCGAGGTACTGGGAGAACCCGTGACGGCACAGGCGGTGGGTGCGATGTTCGGCCCACGCCACGACGGGGAGGGTGTCTTGGACGCCTGGTTGGTCGACGAAACCGACCGGAACACCACGATCGACGGCCTGACCGTCGGCTCGGCGCCACTGTGGATGTCATCGCCGGAGGCGACCGAGGCCATGGCCAGGGCCGCCCTCGAGTTGGTCGAGGTGACGGCGTGACCGTCGAGATCATTCCGGTCACGGGGATCGGAGAGGTCGAACCCGGCGACGTTCTCGCCGACATCGTCGCCGAAGCCGCGCCATGGCTGGCCGACGGCGACGTCCTGGCGGTTACCAGCAAAATCGTCAGTAAGGCCGAAGGCAGATACTTCGACGGCGACAAGGACAAGGCCGTCGACTCCGAAACCACGGCCGTCGTGGCGTCTCGCGGCGGCACTCGCATCGTAAGAAACCGGCACGGCCTGGTACTGGCGGCAGCGGGTGTGGACGCTTCCAACGTCGAGCCGGGACGACTCATCCTGCTACCACTCGATCCCGACGCCTCCGCCCGCGAACTGCGTGCGGGGTTGAAGGAGCGCCTGGAGGTCGACGTTGCCGTCGTCGTCACCGACACCCTGGGCAGGGCGTGGCGCGTCGGCCAGGTCGACACCGCCATCGGAGTCGCCGGGATGGCCCCGACCCTGGACCTGCGTGGCGCCG
>DHCFJ07801__coassemble_2224_pt1 | contig 13100 bp, 13 predicted proteins | sample DHCFJ07801__metabat2_low_PE_011 | metagenome-assembled genome bin DHCFJ07801 | reverse complement strand
TTATGGCCCTGCTCGTCCTGTTTCTGCTCCGAGGATCGGCCGGGGACGCTCCGCGCCCGGTGCATGTCCAGGCCCGCAAACGGCCGTCTTCTGCTCTCCTGGTCATCACCGCCGCGGCCGCGTTGGGGGCCACAGCCGCCAACCCGCTGGGCACCTTCATCGCCGACTACGCGGTGTTTCGGGGGCTGTCCGAAGCGTGGGCGGGCACCACGGTCATGGTGGGAGGTCTCGCCGGTGTGGGCGCCCGCATCGGTGTGGGCTGGTTGGCCGACCGGCGCGACAGCGGAAGGCTCACCATGATCTCGGTCATGCTCGGCGCAGGATCGGTGGGACTTCTCGTCCTACTCGCTCCGCCGCTGTGGGTGATTCCCGTGGGCACAGCCGCCGGCTTCGCATTGGGCTGGGCGTGGCCCGGGCTGCTCAACTTCGCCATCACGCTTCGACACGCGGACGCGCCGGCTGCGGCCACCGGGGTTACCCAAACCGGTGTCTACCTGGGAGGCGGTATCGGCCCACTGGCATTTGGCGCCATTGTGGATCTTTGGGGTTACACCGTCGCGTGGTCCATGATGGCGGCGTTGATGGCCGCCGGCGCGACACTCATGGTTTTCGGTCGTCGCATGCTTCTACAAACCACCTGACCTGCGTTTTTGGAAAAATGTCGATTGGGCCACAGACGGGCGAGCCCTACGTTGACGGCAAAGTAAGTATCGTGGTGTCGTGGTGAGATTGGCGCATCGAACGACCCCTCTGGAGTTCGTCGACCCTCAGTTGGAAGCCTCCGTGTCCGAAGGCCTGGCGGCCGTCGAGCGGCGGCTGCACGAAGTCGTGGAGTCCAACGACTCCTTCCTGACCGAAGCCGCGTCACACCTGTTCAAGGCCGGTGGCAAGCGGTTCCGTCCCATGTTGTCGTTGACGGCGGCACACTTCGGTGACCCGAAGGCCGAAGGGGTGGTCCAGTCCGCCCTGGTCATGGAGTTGACACACCTGGCCACCCTGTACCACGACGACGTGATGGACGAGGCCGCAAAACGACGCGGTGGGCCCAGCGCAAACTCGCGGTGGTCGAACTCGATCGCCATCCTCGCGGGCGACTACCTGTTCGCGGTGGCCTCGGAGCTCGTCGCCGAATTGGGGTCTGACACCGTATCCGAGCAGGCCAGGACGTTCTCCCGGCTCGTCCACGGACAGATCGCCGAAACGGTCGGGCCACCCGAGGACACCGACCCGATCGCGTGGTACCTGCACGTGCTTGCCGAGAAAACCGGGTCTCTCATAGCCACCGCCGCTCGATTGGGTGCTCAGTTCGCCGGTGCCGACCGCGAGGTCGTCGAAGCGGTGAGCGAGTTCGGCGAGACCATCGGAGTCGCATTCCAGCTGTCGGACGACCTGCTCGACATCGCCTCCGACGGTGAAACATCCGGCAAGATCCAGGGCCTCGACCTCATGGAAGGCGTGCCCACCCTGCCGGTCCTGTATGCACGTGTCGGTGAGGACACACCCGACCGGTTGCGGGAACTCGTCAGCGGCCCCGTCGCCGAGGAGGATCTCGCCGAGGCTTTGAAGCTGTTGCGGGCGTCGTCGGCGATGGACCGGGCTCGTCGGCTACTCGACGAGTACGGGGCACGCGCGAAGTCGATCGCGCTCAGTCTGCCCGCGTGCCCGGCACGTGACGCGCTCGTCGGCATCTGCGAGTACATGGTGGCCCGCGACAGTTGAGAGGTTGTCGGTAAACCCGCGGTCCGGTGACGCGGCGTCATACCGTGAAGATCACGGGTGCGTCGGTACGGCGTTGTGGAAGGTCGGCACACGACACGGTGTGCCGAGCCACGCCATTAGGACGTTGGCTGTGACGGATCGGGCCACAGCCGACGCTTGGAATCCCCATCAGGTTGCCGCCGTGCAGCCTTCGTCACACTTCCTCCACAGAGGTCGGTTTTGGGCCGTTTGGACGGTAGCGTGTGGAGTCTCCAGTTGAAACGCCGAGACCCGGCATACAGAGAGGACCCACCATGTCCACCGTGAGTTCCATCGCCGACCGCGTTCTGTCGAAGCTGATCGGCTCGTCCAGCGCCAAAGCCGGATGTGCGCCCGAGAAGTTCGTCGAGTACGTCAACCACGCCGGGATGCGTTGCTGGCGTAACTGCGAAATCCGTCCCGACTGCAAGACCTACTGCGGCGGTCTGATCTGCCCGGTCTGATGCGCGGGCCGCCGTCAAATCGCCGCCACCGGGCACAGCTCGGACCCGGCGGATGCGGTTCCCACGGCGGAGGGCCCTGTGCATCGCACGGTGATGTGCAGGGCCCCTCAGCTCCCGTCAAGCGTCTTCGGAACGTGATCGCCGCAACGACACGACGATCGCCCCGACCAGCGCCGACAGCAACAGGACCGATAGAAGCTCGAACGGCAGTACCCACGCACCGAACACCTCCGACCCCACGCGCTGCGCACTCCCCGGCTCCACCCCGGTTATGTCGACGCTGCTCCACCGAAACGTCTCCACGAACACCGCCGCCAACCCGACACCGGCCGCCGCACCCACCACGGCCGCGGGCCAACGCCGGCGGTCCATGTCGTCACCGGCGCCGATCGGTGCACGGGTCAACATCACGGCGAACAGCAGCAGGACGACGACCGCCCCCACGTAGATCAACACCTGCACCCACGCGACGAACTCGGCGGTCAAGACCAGGAAACACGCGGCGAGGCCGCCCAGGGCCACGACGAGCCACAGCCCGGCCCTCACCAGATGCGCAGTGGTCACGACGCGGACGGCGGCCGCGAGCGTGATAATGCCGAACACGCACAACAGCACATCGGTGACCGTCATATCAGCTCTTCTTCTCCGCCGCCGTCTCCTCTTTCGACTTCTCGCCCATCGGGTCGTGTGCCGGAGGCGCAGGAACGGTCGGCATCCACTCCCCCAGACGATCCTTGTCGTGCAACAGGTCCCGAAGATCGGTTTCCGCGTACTCGAACTCGGGTGACCAGTAGAGGGCGTCGAACGGACACACCTCGACACAGATGCCGCAGTACATGCACAGCGAGAAGTCGATATCGAACCTGTCGAGGACGTTACGTTGCCTGGAACGCGCCGCACCCGGCGTTTCGACGGTCTCCTTGTGCGAGTCGATGTAGATGCACCAGTCGGGGCACTCCCTCGCGCACAGCATGCAGACGGTGCAATTGGCCTCCAGCAAAGCGATGACACCACGCGATCGAGGCGGCAGCTCCGGTTGAACATCCGGGTACTGCCGGGTCTCGACCGGTTTGGTCATTGTCTTCAAGGTGACCGCCAACCCTTTGGCCAGTCCCTTACCGGGGATGCTCATTTCTCCATCCTGGCATGAACACATCGACGGCAAAAGCCGTCGTGCGGCCCCGATGCGGCGTGTCCACCGACGTGGACACGCCGCATCCGTTACGTGTGTTCGACGAGACCGACACCGCGCTCGAGTTCAAACCGGCGGTTGATCCCGATGGCGCGCAGGAAGGTCTCGTCGTGGCTCACCACCATCAAAGCCCCACGGTAGGCGGACAGGGCCTGCTCCAACTGCTTGCTGCTGGTCATGTCGAGGTTGTTCGTCGGCTCGTCGAACAACAGCAGACCCGGGGCGGGCTCGGCCGACAACACGCAGGCCAGGGCCGCACGTAGGCGTTCACCTCCCGACAACGACGCGACAAGCTGATCGGCGCGTCGAGTCCGGAAGAGAAAACGTGCCAGCCGGGTACGCAGCAACGTGTCGGTCATGGACGGTGCGAAGCGGCGCATGTTCTCGACGACGGTCAACGACTCGTCGAGTAGTTCAAGCCGCTGCGGCAGATGGTGCACCGGAACCGACACGCGGACGTTCCCGACGTCGGGAACGGTCTTCCCGGTGACCATGTTGAGCAGGGTCGTCTTCCCCGCACCGTTAGCGCCGGTGAGCGCGATACGCTCCGGACCTCGAACGTGCAGGTGAACACCCTCCTCGCCGAACAACGCCGTCGTCCCGTAGGAGACGTTTGCGCCTTCGAGGATACAAACGTCCCGACCGGGCGGCACCGCGGTTTCGGGGAGATCGACGGCTATCTCGGGGTCCTCCCGCACCTTGTCCTCGGCCTCGGTAAGGCGGCGTTGTGCCTCGTCCAGGTCGGTTTGCTTGTCGATCTTCAGCTTCGCCGCGCTGACCTGTGCAGCACGTTTGCGCGCGTTCATGACTATGCGCGGCTCACGCTTGATCGCCGTCATCTTGCGCCCGTATCGTTCGCGGCGCGCCAGAGTCGTCTGCGTCGTGATCAGTTCCTTCTTCTGCTTGTTCTTATCGGCCTGCGCCACCCGAACCATTCGTTGCGCCGCCTCCTGCTCCATCGCGATCGCGGACTCGTATGCGGTGTACCCGCCCTCGAACGCGCGAATACGGCCGTCCCGAAGCTCTGCGATCGTGTCGACCCGTTCCAGCAGTTCACGGTCGTGTGACACCACCAGCAACGTGCCCCCGAACGTCTCGATCACCTCGTACAACCGCTCTCGAGCCACCGAGTCCAGGTTGTTGGTGGGTTCGTCCAGGATGAGGATGTCGGGACGCGTCAACAGCCGACCGGCCAGGCCGACCAGCATCGACTCGCCGCCCGACAGCCCCGCGACGGTCCGGTCCAGGTCCACATGATGCAGACCCAGCCGGTCCAGTTCCATTCGAGCCCGGTCCTCGACGTCCCAATCGTCGCCGACGACGTCGAACAGTTTCCCGTCGACGGCACCGGCCTCAATGGCCGCCAACGCACGGCGACGCGCTTGGATGCCGAGCAGCTCGTCCACGCCGGTGTCCAGAGTCAGCGGCAGGTTCTGCGGTAGCCACGCGACCTGACCGGTGACGTCGATGTCCCCGGACGCGGGTTTCAGTTCACCTGCGATCAGCCGCAACAACGTCGACTTTCCGCAGCCGTTGTTACCGATGAACCCGGTCCGGCCGGCGCTCACGGTGAATTCAAGGTCGTTAAACAGGTGTTGCCCCTCCGGCCAGACAAACGCCAGTTTGTTGACGACGATCGATGCAGTCATAGCGATACCCCTCAGAAGCCGTGTGTGAACCTCGTTTGTTGTGAGCGGCCGTTCGGGTACATGGATCGCAGGGCGCGAGAAGGTCACCCGTACCGGTGTGGGAGGAGTGCCTCTTCGACAGCGCCGCAAGACGCCGCCGAAACACCGCGCGGCGGAACCGCGGGGGTTGAAGACGGCTTCTCAAGCTGTGAACCGACGAACGGCTTTTGAGAAGACACCGCTCACAGGCGGACGGTTTGAGGCATAAGGAAACCCGACGGGCACCGGTGCCAGATCGCATGTCTTGAACGGGGACGGCGGTATACGCGTCACACCCGTGGAAGACGGTGTCGGCGATCTAGCGCTTCACTGGCTGCCTAACGTCGGGAACAAGGACATCGACCATGATAGTCGGGCTCACGCCACGTGTCATCCCAATAAAATTTCAGGGACCACCGCGCAGCCCTGCGACCGGCGGCTCACGAAGAACAGGTGGACTTCTTGCTCAGCGGCTCAAAGCGGGGACGATAATCCGCAGGTTGCAGGCACGATCGTTTTGACGAGCGTCTGGCCGGGCCAATCCGGTTGATCGGTCCGCTCGACGGTGAACTCTTCGTCAAGCCGAAACCCTTGCGACCGGTAGTACTCGACAAGCGCCCGATCGGGCCCACGGAAACAGTCGACCCGGAGCTGATCGACCTCGGCGGCCTCCGCGAGTTTCTGAGCGTGTTCCAGCAGCCGCGTCCCGATGCGGTGGCCTTTCCGGGCGCGGTCGACGACCAGGAACTGCACGTACAGCTCCGACACGTCTGCAGCCGACACATAGGACATTCGTTCACCGACGACGAGAGCACCGACCGGCTCACCGTCGACGAGCGCGACGTACAGCCCGTCGCCGGCCTCCCAGGCCTCGGCCCGCTCGACAAACCGGGCGTTCTGCGACGCGGGGTGTGCACCCCACTGATCGGTGCGACCTTGTTCGACAAGCCACGACACGGCCTTGTCCAGTAGATCGAGTATGACGGCGGCGTCTCCGACCCGCCCGGGACGGATGGCGAATTCTCCCATCAGGCGATGGTCCCCGAAGGCGCCTTCGTTCGCCACCGAAATTCACGTCCTTTTAGGTTTGCTTAATTGGACCCTCAGCTGCACGGGTAGGTCGACGACCCGACCGCGTGAACCCGTGCGTCAGTCGACGGCGAAGCGCTCGACATGATCCGAAAGTCCACAAAGAAGCCGTCAGTCTTCTTCGACGTCACACTCCAACATCGCCAGAAACTCGTGCATCGTCGACGATGGATTGTTATCCGGAAACGACGTGTGCCCACACCGGTGTTTCCGGTCCAACGCGGCGGCACGCCTGCATGCGGCCGCGCGTCGGCTCATGTACTGCTCGACATCGATCCGTTTGGTTTTTCGCGCATCACGTTGCCGACCGGACTTCCGTCCGTCACATTCACGGCTCAGCCGCTCAGCCGCGTCGGTCTCGAGGAACGCGTGTTGATCCCGAAAATGTAGAACCAGCCAGAGTTCGAAGCAGGGATTGGATATCGCCAGACGTATACCGTGATCCCGAGCGAGATTCATCGCCTGGTCAAGATGTGGATGACGTTTGGCGGTGGGCCATTCGACGTCGAAGACACACCACAACTCGTCGACGTCGTGGTCCGTTCTGCGGCGTTCCACCGCGCGCTTCACAAGGGTCAACGGTGTCCCCGGATGGGGATCGATTTCCACCTCGACAGCCGCGTTCTACCTGGTCCGAGGCAGGCGTTTCAAACCGTTGATGTAATCGGGTTCCGACACCCTGCCTTCGCAGAAGACGATGATCCTGCGCTTTTCGGGACGCCATGCCACGTGGCGCTTCAACTTCTTCGGTTGTGGTCTTTTTCGAACCATCGTCAATCGATCAATCCCAAAGCGTGCAACAGTTCGGTCTTATCCACATCCGGGAGCGCTCCAAATCGGCCCTGCAGGTAGGCCTTCTCTCGATTCTGGGACTTTCGCACTCGTTCACCCTTGAACTCGGCCAGGGAACCGAGCCTGGTGGAACCGTCCTGTTGCTTCTCGGTCAACCAGATTTCGTCCCGGTTGAGATGGTGAAGGAGGCTCGTGTCGTGTGCGGTGAAGACCAGTTGGGCACCCTTGGCGTTTATGTCGGGATTCGCAAACATCTTGACCAGTTCGGCGGCCAAGGTGGGATGAAGGCTCGCATCCAGCTCGTCGCACACCAGCAGCGAACCGGTTTTCAACGTCGACATGACCGGGCCGATCAGATTGAACCACGTGCGAGTTCCCTGCGACTCCTGCTCGAAATCCAACGGAACGCTCATGCTGTCGGAGAAACGTCCTCCATCCCCGGCAACCCCGTCCACTCGCGGAGCCGACGCAAACCGTCACCGAGGAGGTAGGACACCACAACCGGGTACGACGCGGTCGCGCCGGTTCTGGACAGGCCCCTACATGGACGCCGGCCCCCGTCGGTCGGGTCGTTACAACCGTTGCTCGGTGACGTCCTCGACCTCGCCGCGCGGCACCCAGATCTGGTAGACACCGATGTCGTACGGCTCCAGACCCAGCCGGTTCGCAACCGTCGCGTCACCGCCGGTGTACTCGAGGCGCAGCCAGTTACCGAAGTCTCCAAGCGCAATGAACGGTTCGTCGCGCCACCGGCACATGGTGCGTACGTAGCGAAAGTCCTCGAGTTCGGCGAACAGGACCCCGCGACGGTAACGACCGTCGGCGACCTCGACGAACCCCTCACCCGGTTCCGGCGAATACAGCCGGACGTGTGCGCCGTCGGGGCTCGCGTCGTATTCGACGCCACGCCACCGGGCGACATAACCGTCACGCATGCTGTTGCTCCTGTCGATACGCGTTCTCGTAGGAGTCACCGTCGGACCGCCCGCTCGATGTCATCCACTCACGACGGTCTGCGTCGTAGACGGCCACCTCGACACTCGAGCCGTCCGCGAAAATGCGCCACAGCGCCGCGCCGTGCGGCAACCGAACACTGTCGACCTTGTACTCGGCGATCCGACGGCCGTCGGGATCCGGCGCGTAACCGTCGCCCCTAAACGGCTCGGCCTCCACGACCCAGCCGCCCTGTACCGACCGTGCGCTACCGGGGTCGTTACCGCCGAAGGCCTGTCGGTACAGCTCGGTGCGGTGCCCCATCCACCGTAGAACGTGCACGGACTCGTCGGCCGACGAGAAGCCACCGCCATCGCGCAACAGCCCCAGGGCCCAGTAGAGCTGGTGCGGAGTGATCAGGCCCTGAACGTCGTCCAACAAATGGACGAAACCACCCACACGGTCGTAACCACGCTCCAGAACCAACGACACTTGGTGGTGAGGCAGAACCTTCTGCATCATCTGCGGCGCAACGACTTCAGGTTCCGGTGTGGGCGCGGCCGCCGGAGCGGGCGGCGCCTCGCGGTCCTCCATGGCATACGCCGCCTCGATCAACCCCTTGGTTTGAGCCCAGGTCATCAGAGTCTCTACCTGAGGTCCGGGCATGTTCGCACCGACCTCGGTGCCCGGGTTGACGTACAGCGAGTATTCGAGGCCCGGCCAATGTTCGGCGACACGGGCGAAGGTCGTGCGGATGAAGGGTCGATCACCGTATCGAGCGGCGAGCCTCACCTGAGTCGTAAAAGCAGTGGCACTGTAGGCGCCGTCGATGAGATCGGTGTACCACCGGAAACCGGGATCACCCGGACGTGCGCTCTGCGGAGACCCTTCGGCAACCGGCAGATACGCCCACGCCTGCATGAGAACACCGAGGAAGGTCTCGGTGTCGCCGACGGAGGCGGCGTGCGCCAGCCGGTCTTCGACTTCGGACTCCGTCAAACCGACGGATCTGGTCAACGGCGGCGGATCCGCCGACGATGCGGCCGGAACACCCGACGAACCACCAAAATCCTGCGAGGCCGACTCACGACGCGGCATATCGGACCCGAAACCCGACGAACCACCGAAACCCTGCGAGGCCGGCTCACGACGCGGCATATCGGAGGTCGAAGAGCTCTCGGACTGGCTTTGGTGGGCGGCTCGTGAGGGCAGACCGCCCGGTCCCGTGGGAGTCGTGGGCGGTGGCGCCGGCGGCGGGCTTCCCCACAACGAGCCGGATTCCAAACCGGGTGAGTCACCCCATGTCGAACCGGACGACGCCGTCGGAGCAGCGGACAGGCCGGATTGCGGCCATGCAGGGTCGTCCATGGGCACACCGGCCCCGGACTCGTGCGAGGTCGGCTTCATCCCCTGATCGGGCAGCGACGTGTTCCCGGCTGCGATCTGCCCGACGAACCAGGCCGGAAGATAGCCCTCGATCGGCAGGCCGGGGTTTACCGCCAGCCACCATTCGTCGTCGGGCCAACCGTCGGCGAGAACCGTGAAGCGCACCGAACGGTACGGTCCGGCGTGAATGCGAAGGCAGGCACGCAACGCGAACTCGGATGTGAATGCCAGGACGTGCGTGCGGTCTTGAGTGGACCAGGTCGCCCAGCTACCCGAGCTTCCCGGGGTGCTGATGCCGTCCCCGGAAACCGGCAGCAACAGTTCCTGCCGCGACAGCAGGCGAAAGTATTCCTCCCGAGCCCCGGCACGCAACGCTTCGCGCATTTGCTGCTCGATGTCGGTGGCGGGCTCCCACATCGGCGTACACGACCTTTCTCACGGACCCCCCATGACAAATCTGGTCAATCGAACGGTAACGCGTCCAAACGGTTACCGGGTCGGCGGATCCGACTAGATAACAGCTTGGACACATTCATCGACTGTCCGTGACAGGTACGTCGTGCCCGCGGTGAAATCCATCCACCGGATTCGATCTCCTCAACGGAGGGTCTCGACGTCCGGCGGCCAACGGGCGCGCCGTCAACCGTGTACACCGTCGCGATGGGGGATACCACCACGCGTACACGGCCGATGATCACTGCCAGACAAACCGTATCGACACACCGGGCCGCTGACAAGGCATCACCGAACAGTAACTACGGCCAAACGTCCGACCGTTCGCCGGTGCACGGTCACGTGCGCTGCGACACTCGGGGTTAAAGCTCGTCCGTCGACATACCGACGGAACGTCCGCATCCTGACGCGCCGCTCGTTGCCACGCCCACACCGGCGCCGAGTTCGTTCACCCGGCGGTCGTCGGTGACGGACGAGGAGGTGGCGGCCTCTCACACCGGCCTCTCCCGCGGTACGACGTAACCTTGGTCCTGTGAGTTCTCATGGGGTTGCGTCGGGTGAAAACCCCGGCGGAGGCGGCAGGCCCGACGAGTCGGCATTGGCCTTGACGAGACGTGCTCGAAAGATGGCGCGCATTCTCGCTCAAACCCACCCCGATGCCGAGTGCGAGCTCGATTTCACGACACCGTTCGAACTGGCGGTCGCGACGATCCTGTCGGCACAGTGCACCGATGTGCGAGTCAATCAAACGACGCCGGTGCTGTTCGCGCGCTACGGCACACCCGAGTCCATGGCCGGTGCCGACCGCACCGAACTCGAAGAGTTGATCCGCCCAACCGGGTTTTTCCGCAACAAGACAACGTCGCTTTTGGGGCTGTCGCACCGGTTGGCGACCGAGTACGACGGGGAACTTCCCCGCACTCTGGAGGAGCTGGTAAAACTGCCCGGCATCGGCCGCAAGACGGCGAACGTGATCCTCGGTAACGCGTTCGGAGTCCCCGGGGTCACCGTCGACACGCACATGTCACGACTGGTCAGGCGGTTCGGCTGGACCGACCACACCGACCCGGTCAAGATCGAGCAGGTCGTCAATCGATTGATTCCCCGCAAGGATTGGACGATGTTCTCCCACGAGGTGATCTTTCACGGACGGCGGGTGTGCCATGCGCGCAAGCCGGCGTGTGGTGCGTGCACGTTGGCGCGACTGTGTCCCTCCTTCGGCTCCGGGCCGGTCGATCCGACTGCTGCCGCGCGATTGCTGAAGGGGCCCCGAACCGCCGAGCTCGCCGCGGCCGCGGGAGTCGCGCTGTGAGAAGGGCATGTGCGGCCGTACTGGCCGTGTCACTGCTGGCTGCCTGCGCGAGCGACACTGCGGAAGAGGCGTCGCAGCCGGAACCGCAGTGGCATGTCGACTGCGAGGACCTGGCCGGCGGCCGGGCCGGTGACGACTTCGGCGACATGACCTTGCCGTGCCTGGTGGGCGACACCGCGGTCGCTGTGGGGCCGGTCGAGGGGCGGCCCATGGTGATTTCTCTGTGGGCGTCGTGGTGCGGTCCCTGCGTCACCGAGGCTCCCGAGGTGCAGCGGTTTCACGAACTGATCGAGGAGCACGTCGATGTGGTCGGCGTGAACACGCAGGACACGAGAGAGCATGCCCTCCACTTCGCCGAGCACTTCGAATGGACCTTCCCGTCCCTCGTCGACGAACGGGGGGAAGTCCTGCGTACGCAGGGATTGACCGCGCTCCCCGCGATTCTTTTCGTCGACGAGGACGGGGTGACCGTGGAGACGTTGACCGCAGCGGATGTGACGACCGACGACCTGTTGGCCGAAGCCGAAGAACACTTTGGTGTGATTCTGTGAAGCGTTATCTCACTTCGACAGCTCTTCCCGACTGGTGGGATCCGTTGGCCGAGCGGGCCGCCCGGGTCAAAGGCCGGGAGATCACTCGTTTTCTGCCGCCCAAAGACGGTGACGCCACCCCGTCGGCGGTGTTGGTTCTGCTCGCCGAGGGCGGTGACGGGCCCGATGTTCTTCTCATGCAGCGGGCCGCGAACCTACGGCATCACGCGGGCCAACCGAGCTTCCCCGGAGGCGTGACCGAACCCGAGGACGCCGATCCGATCGCCACGGCGCTGAGAGAGGCCAATGAGGAGGTGGGGCTCGATCCCACCAGTGTCACCGTCGTGACGACGCTTCCCGACCTATGGATCAACGTCACGAACTATCAGGTGACACCGGTCCTGGCCTGGTGGCACGCGGCGCACCCGATTCTCTCGATCGATCCCGGCGAGGTCGCCGCAGTGGTGCGGACACCGTTGCGGGAGTTGGCAGACCCGCGACGTCGTGTCCGCGCACGACACTCCAGCGGCTACATAGGACCGGGCTTCGACCTGGACGGCATGGTGGTGTGGGGTTTCACAGCGGGCGTGTTGTCGACGATTCTGCGGCTCGGCGGCTGGGAACAGCCGTGGGAGCCCGGCAGACTGCACGATCTGGAGTAGAACACCCGCCGGGCACAATGGTGGTGGGCACCGAACGGTGTCGACGGTTCGCGGCCATCGTCGTGACGCCGTCCACGTGTGGGAATGGGAAGGAGCCGGATGCACGGTGGCATCGTCGTCGACATCGTCATCATCCTGCTTGCCCTGTTGTTCGCGATCAACGGACACCGGCAGGGTTTCATCGTCGGCGCACTGACGTTTGCAGGGTTTTTCGGCGGTGCGCTGCTGGGCGTCAGGCTGGCCCCCGTGGTCGTGGAACTGTCGCAGGAACCACTGGCTCGAGTGATCCTCGCTCTGACGACCGTGTTCGGTGCCGCGTTGTTGGGACAGTGGCTGGCCTCGGCCTTGGGGATGCGACTGCGCACACGCATCACCCGGCGCGGCGCGCAGCGGTTGGACGAGGCGGGCGGAGCCCTCGTGTCGATCGTCGCCGTCCTACTCGTGGCGTGGATGGTCGCGGCGCCCCTGGCGTCGTCGGCGCTACCCGGGGTGGCAGCCGCGGTCCGCAACAGTGCGATCGTCGGGGCCGTCGACGAAACGATGCCCGGTCCCGTCCGCGGAATTTACGAGGCCCTACGGGATTCGGTGAACACGAACGGGTTCCCAGAGGTTTTCGCCGGACTGGACCCCACCGAGGCGATACCGGTCGAACCGCCCGATCCGGAGTTGGCGGCCTCGGCCGTGGTTCAACGGTCTCAGGTGTCGGTGCTGAAGGTGTCCGGCGACGCCGCGCAGTGCGACCGGCACATCGAAGGTTCCGGTTTCGTGTACGACCAAGAGTTGGTCATGACCAATGCCCACGTCGTGGCGGGTACCGAATCGGTCTGGGTGTCGGTCGACGGCGGTCGGCTCGACGCCCACGTCGTCGTCTACGACCCGCAGC
>DHCFJ07801__coassemble_2031_pt1 | contig 15925 bp, 17 predicted proteins | sample DHCFJ07801__metabat2_low_PE_011 | metagenome-assembled genome bin DHCFJ07801 | reverse complement strand
TTTTTTGTGGACTCGGACATATAAACCTCATGCATATATGATTCGTTAAAATGATTTAGGTGACAATTTTCTCATGACGGGCGTTTGGAAGCCGCCGGTGGGTATGCGGTCCGACCGGGTGGAATTCGCCGTCGACGACGTACGCTCGCCCGAATGCGGCGAGAAGCTCCCTTTCGTAAGCCGGGACTCACGCGACCGCGAGACGGGCCCGAGCCCCAGGCCGCCGACGGGCATGGAAACGGTGCCGCCCGTCCCCAAGCGGCACCGTCCATCCATTAAAGCCTTATGCGGTACAGGAGTTTAAGGCAGTCCATTGGAGATGGCCGTGATGAGTTCACCGTCACCGGTGTCACCCGACAGTTCCCAGAAGAACGCACCGGCCAGGTCTTGTTCGGCCAGCCACGCCATCTTGCCCGCGATGGTCTCGGGTGTGTCGTAGCCCCACCAGTTGTCGCCACAGTGGGCGTAGGCGGTGCCCCCTATGGTGCCGGTGCTGGGGCAGGTTTCCTTAAGGACCTTGTAGTCCTCGATACCGGGCTCATACGTGCCGGGAGCAGGGCCCGTGGCGCTGCCGCCGGGGGCGGAATCGGTTACGCCGGTCCATCCTCGACCGTAGAATCCGATGCCGAGTAGTAGTTTGTCGCCGGAGACGCCGAGCTCCTTGAGTTTGGCCACCGCCGCGGCGGAGTTGAATCCGTCGGCGGGTATGCCGTCGTATTCGGTCAGCGGCGAGTGCGGAGCCGTCGGGCCGTCGGCGTCGAATGCACCGAAGAAGTCGTATGTCATGACCATGTAGAAGTCGACGTACTGTGCCGCACCGGCGTAGTCGGCGGCTTCGAGCTTTCCGCCGTTTGAGCCGTCTGCGCTGATGGCGGCGGTGACGAGGTCGTCGCCGAACTGTGCCCGCAGTGCGCTCATCAGGTTGCGATAGGAGTCGAACCCACTGTCGTCACAGGACAACCCACATTCGTTGGGGTATTCCCAGTCGATGTCGATTCCGTCGAAGACGTCCGACCACCGTGGGTCGTTTACGAGGTCGTAACAGGACTGTGCGAATGCCTCCGGATTCTGCGCGGCCTGCCCGAAGCCGCCCGACCAGGTCCAGCCGCCGAAGGACCAGACGACCTTCAGGTGTGGGTACATCTCCTTGAGCTTGCGGAGTTGGTTGAAGTTGCCGCGCAGTTCTCCGGCGTCCCAACTGTCGTCGGTGCCGTCGACGCTTTCGGCGGCACTGTAGTACCGGTCGTAGTCGGCGTAGCTGTCACCGATCGTGCACTGCCCGTTTTGGACATTGCCGAAGGCGTACATGATGTGGGTGAGTTTTTCGGCGGAACCGCTGGTGTGGATGTTTTTGACGTGGTAGTCGCGGTCGTAGACACCCCATTGTGTGAAGTATCCGATGTTGTATTCGCCGGCGGCGGCGGCCTTGACTCCCTCGGCCTGCGCCTGCCCGACGGGGCCGAGACCGATCAGCGCCAGCGCGAACACGACGAGTCCGACGACGGCCGGTTTGACTCTCCTTCTCACGATGTCCTCCTATTTCAATCGTTAAGACATCTAATAGAAAAGTTTCCGTCAAACTAACGGGTCGCAGCCCTCCACGTCAATAGGTAGATCTCGATGCGTGAATAAGTGGCACAAAAAAGTGGGCGCACCGAAACCGGTGCACCCACAGGAAAACCTCGCTACCGAGAGGCCAACAACGTCAGGAAGTGCGCCACCATGTCGGCCATGCGGTCACGCGCCACCGTCAGATATCTCCTCGGGTCCACATTATCGGGATTGGCGGCAATGTGCTCCCGCACCGCTCCGGTAAAGGCCACGTTGAGCGCCGTCCCGATGTTGATCTTCACCATGCCGCCCGACACCGCGCGGCTCAACTCCTCGTCGGGAACACCCGAGGAACCGTGCAACACCAACGGCACCTCGACCGCGGCCCTGATCGCGGCGATGAGCTCGTGATCGAGTGTCGCCACCCGACTCGTCATGGCGTGAGAAGACCCCACGGCCACCGCCAAGGCGTCCACACCGGTCTCGAACGCGTAGGCCGCGGCCTCCTCCGGCGACGTCCGAGCACCGGGCGCATGCGCCGACAACGGCTTCTCGCCGTCCTTGCCACCGACCTGACCGATCTCGCTTTCGACCCACAGGCCACGCGAGTTCAAGAACTCGACCGCGCGAGACGTCTCCGCGACGTTCTCGGCGTAGGGCAGCTTCGAATAGTCGACCATGACCGAACCGAAACCGTGCGCATGCGCGACCTCCCACAGTTCGGGGTCGGTCACGTGGTCCAGGTGGAGCGCAACGGGCACGTCCGTGGTCTCGGCGACGGCCTGGGTGGCCACCGTGATCGGTTCCAGCCGGCCGCCGTGGAATTTCACGGCGTTCTGGCTGATCTGCAGAATAACCGGGCGCTGCGCACGCGTTGCGCCTTCGACGATGGCCTCCGCGTGCTCCACGGTGATCACGTTGAACGCGCCGATACCGGTTCCTTCGGCGGCTTCGATCAGTTCGCCGGTGGGAATCACTGGCATGTCACAAACTCCTCGGTCTGGTCGCTTCCGAGCGAAATCGTCTCAAAGCTCAGTGGGAAAGGCTTGTCGGTTTGACGTCATGTCGTAGCCGCAGGAAATCACGGACTTCAACGTGGCCCGCGATCGGGGCCCTCACCGAGGCCGCCGACATCGCCACCGCGTCACGCAGCAGCTCCGGCCAGGTCTGGTGATGGTTGAAGCCGCGAGCGATCGCGGCGACACACGCATCGCCGGCGCCGGTGGGGTTACCCACGATCACCTCCGGTGGGGCCGCGGACCAGGCGCCTTCGTCGGTCACGGCGACGATGCCCGCACCGCCGCGCGACGCGATCACGGCGCCCGCGCCCGCCTTACGCAGTCGCTCAGCGGCGGCCACAACGTCGGCGTCCGACCGGATGTCGATGTCGGGGACCGCCCCGGCCAGTTCCGTGGCGTTCGGTTTGACAACGTCGGGACGTTCGGCCAATGCGGCGGTCAACGGTGCGCCTTCGCAGTCGAGAATGGTCGTACAACCGGCTTCACGGGCGATGCGCACCAGTTGCGCGTACGCGTCCTCGGGTAGGCCTCGCGGCAGCGACCCCGACAACACGACGATGGCCGAGATCTTGACCAGGCCGCTGAAGCGTTCACGAAACGCGTCCCACTCCGCTGCCGAGACCACCGGCCCCGGTTCCCAGAAACCGGTCGCGTCCTCGGTGTCGGCGACCACGAGGGCACGACGCGACTCACCGGAGATCGTGCCGAACAGGTGCTTGATCCGTGGTGGTATCAGGGACAGGATCCGCGCGCCCGTGTCGCCGCCCACCAGGCCGCTGACGAGGATCGGTTCTTCGAAGATGTGCAATACCCGGGCCGTGTTGACGGCTTTACCGCCCGCCGCCTCGGTCATCGACGTGACCCGGTGGGTCTCATGCGGCGACACCGTTCCCTCGACCCGGTATGTGACGTCCAGGGCCGCGTTCAACGCAACGGTCAGAATCATCGTTTTACCCACTCTCCGCCGCGCATGACGCCTTGCAGCTGCAGGTCCTCGGAGTAGACCAACAGGTCGGCGCGTTTACCGGGCACTATCTGTCCGACGTCGTCCAGTCCCAACAGTTCCGCCGGGGTCCCCGACGCCATCTGCGACACCATGGGGACATCGATACCGGCCAGCTCCACGGCGTTGCGGAACCCCTGGTCCATGGTGATCACGGACCCGGCGATGGAACCGTCGCCGGTGAGGCGCGCGGCGCCGTCGGCGACGGTCACGCTTAGGCCCCCCAGTTCGTACTCACCGTCGGGCATTCCGGTGGCGCTCATGGCGTCGGTGACCAGGACCGCCCACGGTGCACATGACGCGTGGGTCGCGAACGCCAACGTTCCCGGGTGAAGGTGGACCGGGTCGGGGATGAACTCGCACACGACGCGCGGGTCGTCGAGGAGCGCCGGGATCGGTCCCGGGTCGCGGTGGCGGAACGGGCGCATGCCGTTGAACACGTGGGTGGCCGCGCACGCACCGGCCGCGATCGCCTGCTCAGTGATCTCATAGGACGCATCGGTGTGTCCTATGGAGGCGATGACGCCTTGAACGGTGAGGTACTCGATCGCCTCCATCGCCCCCACGCGTTCGGGCGCGATCGTCATCATCTTGACGGTGCCCGCGCCGGCCTCGACGAGTCGGCCGATCTCGGCGATGTCGGGGTCACGTAGCGACTCGGGGTTTTGTGCGCCGCACCGGGTCTCGGACAGATACGGTCCTTCAAAGTGGATACCGGCGAGGACGCCCTCCTCCACGAGAGGACGAAACGCCTCGGTCGCGGCGAGCATGAGGTCGAACGGCGACGACACCAAAGACGCCAATGTAGACGTCGTACCGTTGCGCAGATGAAATTCGGCGGCCGTCCGAGCCTGGTCGGGGTCTCCGACCGTGTAGGACGCCCCGTTTCCGCCGTGGCAATGAATATCGACGAACCCGGGGACGATCCAACCGTCCGGTTCCCCGTCCGACTCGGGTATCGCGCCGATGCGGTCGCCTTCCACCTCAACGGTTCCTGTGATCACCAGGTCGGGTGTCACCACGCGTGCCGATCGTGGCAGCTCCATATCGTGCCCTTCAGTAGGTCGTGTGTGTCGAAAAACCGTCTACGAGTCCGTCGGGCCGTTGCACGCCGAGGTGCTTCATGGAGCCCTCGACGACACCGGCCGCGTGCCGTGACGCGGCCACCCGACCGCCGCTGTCGGCGAATGCGGGAGCGCCGACGGTTTCCGCGCGCATCACGTGTCGACTCGCTCCCATCCCAGGAGGGCCGCGCCGATACATCCGGCGGCGTCACCCAGTTCCGCACGCACCACGCGAGGCATCCGATGGAACGTGACGCGCTGCCGCAAGGCCGCCGTCAACGGCTCCAAAAGACGGTCCCCGGCTTCGGCGAGACCACCCCCGACGACGATCGTGTCCGGGTCCACCATGGCGATCCCGATCAACAACCCGTCGGCCAACACGTCGACCGTTTCGTCCCACACGTGCCTGGCCACGGGATCGTCGCCGACGGCGGCGATGATGTCGGCGGCGGGACGATGGTGTCCGGCGGCTTCGGCGTAGCGACGTTCGAAGGTCACCGCAGACGCCATCGACTCGACACAACCGTGTTGGCCGCAGCCGCACTGCGGCCCGTCGGGACGGACGACGACGTGCCCGAGTTCGCAGGCCGAACCGTGAGCCCCCGGAGCGGGTACACCGTCGATGATGTGTGCACCGGCTATCCCGGTGCCGATCGCGACGAACAACAACTGTCGACTACCGCGACCACCGCCCATACGAGCCTCGGCAAGTCCGCCCGCTCGTACATCGTGTCCCAAAGCGGTGGGTAGGCCCACCTTTTCCTGAGTGAGTTGCCGCAGGGGCACGTCGCGCCATCCGAGATTGGAGGCGTAGACGGCGACCCCGTCGTCGGCGTCGATGACTCCGGGGACGACAAGACCCACCGCGCGTGGCGTGTACCCGCCGGTGGCGGCCAGGTCGGCCGCCGTGGTCAGGATCGTGTCGACGACGGCATCCGGGCCTCGTTCACGGCCGGTGGGGACGCGATTGTCCAGCAGAACCCGCCCTGCATTGTCCACAAGGGCGCATTTGATGGAGGTCCCGCCCACGTCCAGCGCGACGACGACGTCGGTCATGGCAGGATGACCGACCGGCTCAGGTGGCGGGGACTATCCGGGTCAAGACCCCGGTGCTCCGCAACGGCTACCGCAAACCGTTGCGCCACAACAAGTTCCGCCATCGGGTCACGGGTCCCCCGAACCAACGTGCCACCGGTGCGCGCCACGTCGTCGGACAGACCGTCGGGTGCCTCACCGAACATCCACGTGACCCTACCGGGTCCGGTAATGCTGATGGGGCCGTGGCGGTACTCCATCGCCGGATACGACTCGGTCCAGAACGTCGCCGCCTCACGCAGCTTCAGGCCCGCCTCGTGCGCCAGCCCGACCGTCCAACCGTCACCGAGGAAGGTGATCTGTTCGACCGCCGTCGGATCGACCGGAAGGTTCGCCGACAACGCCTCCCGAGCGTCGGCGACGACCGTCGACATGTCCTGCCCCAGATGCGCACGCAACAGGGCCAACACCGACGTCGCGTAACGCGTCTGTACCACCGACCTCTCGTCGGCGAACGGCATCGCGACGGTGTCGGTGGCCAACTCCGTGGCGGGAGTGCCCTCCTCGCCCACGATCACCGTCGACGGAGTGTCGATGCGACGCAACACGTCACAGACCTCCGAGGTCGTCCCGGACCGCGTGATCGCGATAACGCGGTCGTAGGCTCGACCGGTGGGCATCTGCGACGCGGCGAAGGCGTCGGTCTCGCCGTGGCCGGCGGACTCGCGAAGCACCGCGTACGACTGGGCCATGAACCACGAGGTGCCGCAACCGATGACGGCGACCCGTTCACCGGTGCGCGGGAACGCGCTCTCGTTCCGGGTGGCGAGTTCGGCGGCCTGTGACCAGCATTCGGGCTGGGAAATGATCTCTTCAGCGACGTACGACATACGACTCCCAACGACGTTGTGTGCGGATCCCACGCGCATTCGCGCAGCACCACCGGCGAGGCAACGGGGTTTCGCGCATTATTGTGCACACAGACGCGCCGCCCGGTGTCCTCCGGGTGTGGTTTTCAGGAGGAACGATGGACCGTTACGCCCGGTGGAACACACTGCTCGAAATCCTTGCCTCGACAGGACGCATCACCGTTGAGGAAGCCGCCGAACGGCTACACGTGTCCCAAGCGACGATCCGACGTGACTTCGATCAGCTCTCACAACAACAGATGATCACCCGAACCCGTGGTGGAGCCGTCGCCGGCGGCGTCTCCTACGACCTTCCACTGCGGTACAAGACCGCCAAACGTGTCGAGGAGAAACACCGCATAGGAGCCGCCGCGGCCGGCCTCGTGTCCTCCGGGATGGTCGTCGGTCTCAACGGCGGCACCACCATCACCGAAGTGGCCCGTGCCCTGGCCATGCGCACCGACCTCGTCGCCACGTCCGGAACCACGCCGCTGACCATCGTCACCAACGCACTCAACATCGCCAACGAGATGATTGTTCGGCCTCACATCAAGGTCGTGGTCGTCGGTGGTGTCGTGCGGCCCCAGTCCTATGAACTGATAGGACCACTGGCGGCCCCGATCCTCCGTGAAATCACCCTCGACATGGTGTTTCTGGGCGTCGACGCCGTCGACATCAAACTTGGTGCCACCGCCCACCACGAAGGCGAGGCCGCCATCAACCAGCTCATGGCGGCACGGGCGCGAAAGGTCGCCGTCATCGCCGACGGATCGAAGATCGGCGGCCACGCGTTCGCGCGCATATGCCCCGTCGAACGGATCCACACTCTCATCACCGACACCACGGTCTCGGCGGACAAGGCCGCCGAGTTCAGCGCCGCCGGCATCAAAGTCATTCGGGTATGACCCCTCCGCCGTTCGGGCGACCGACGCATAGCCGGTCAGGCCATACCGAACGACACCGCCGCGCCGCCGACTCCTCACTGTCACACCCCCATGCACAATGAGGAACTGCAACGTGCTTAAACAAGCACGAGTGAAGTAACCTTTCGCGATGAAACCTCGTATCGCGGCCCGGAAGGCACCTCAATGACTTACCCACCACCGCCCGGCGGCGGATACGGGCAGCAGCCCGACCCGTACTCGTCCCCACCGGCCCAGCAACCCGGCTACGGACAACAGCCCGGTTACGGCCAGCAACCCGGCTACGGCCAGCAGCCGGGCTACGACCCGACACAGTCACCTCCGTTGTACGGGCAACAGTCCGACCCGTACGCCCAGCCCGTCACGGGCGCTCCCGCCTCCCCCGCCTACGGACAACCGGCCTACGGGTCGCCGCCGCACATGGGTGGGGGACAGGTCCAGCCTGCGGGAGAACGCCCGCAGAAGGTCACTCTGGGCGCCGCGTTCACGCTGGCAACCGGTGGGTTCGCGCTCCTGAGCTCCATCATCGGCTTCGTCGCGATGGGCGCCATCGAGTCGAACATCGAGCGTATGTACCGCGATGCGGGGCTCAGCTACTCGTCGGCGACCGCCGATTTGGGCGGGTCCTACCTCGTCAACGGCATCATGAACATCGTGTGGATGATCGGTTTCACCGTCATCGCGTTGTTCGTGCTGCGTGGATACAACGGCGCCCGCATCACCGGGTTCGTCGTTCACGGGCTCAACATCGCATGCGCCGGTTTCGCCCTGATCGCTGCCCTCGGTATGTCGGCCATCGTGGCCGCCGCCGAACAAAGCATGGCGTCCGCCGGATACACCGGTAGCGTCGAGCTGGTTCCCGGCTGGTACATCCCGTCGATGTCCATCATCTCGATCATCCTGATGGTCCTGCCGATCCTGGCGATCATCATGCTGGCCAGCCGCGAGTCGAGCCAGTGGTTCAAAGCCAGCGGCCAGGCACGCGCCGCAGGTATCGCCTAACGGAATTCGGGTGCGTCCGCGATGCGCGGACGCACCCGAGTCCATTTTGGATAGAATGTGACGTATCCCGACCAAAGGCCCCCCGGCCAGGAGTACCCGCTCCAGCAACCAACGCACCAACCGCCCTACTCCGCGGTCCCCGTGTCACCGCATCACCCCGTGTCGCCGCATCACCCGATGTCACCCCAACACCCGATGAACCAGTCCCCGACGATGCCTGCGCCGCCCACACCACCCGGGGAACGTCCCGCGTCGGCCGGCGCCGCCGGTGCGCTGATCCTCACCGCCGTCGGCCTCGCCCTGACCGCCGGCGCCATGCTCCTCATTCCGGAAGCGTCGAGACACCTCGACGACAGCAGCCGGTTCGGCATGGCCGTCTTCGGTGTCGCGAACATCATCACCGCTCTCGGTTTCATCGCCCTCGCGCTGGGAGTGCTGCGCGGGCGAAACGGCGCACGCATCACGTCCTTCGTCGTCTTCGGCTTCGCCATGCTGTTCAACCTGTGCCTGGGCGGGATCATGCTCGCCGTCGGCGATGCCCAAGAGCTCCCATGGCAGGCGGTCACGTTCACCGTCGCCCAGTTCGCCCTACTGTTCATCGACCTGGCCGTCATCATCACTCTGTGCATGGGAGACTCCTCCCGCTGGTTCACGGCCATGAGCCGAGCCCGCCGTGCGGGAGCCCTGTAAAAGCCGCGCCCACACGCGTCTGAGAGGTGATGCTCACCGTTCAGGACGCACGGGACCCCACGACGGTTCGACACCGCCCAGATCACCGGTTTCCCCCCGCGGATATAACGCGATTCGCGCTGATCCGGTAGCGTGCCTGCCATGTCCAGCGATCCGATTAACCCGGTCCCCTTCGAACACGATCCGTACAACCGGCCACAGGAAAAGGTGCCACCCAAAACGGTCCTTTACGCAGCGTGGTCGCAGTACGCCATCCTCGCGCTGGCGGTACTTTCGACGATCCTCACGATCGTGTCGACAATCGACCTGGTCTCCAAGATGCGAGAGGCGCTTTCCAGCACAAACGCCATGTCACCGGCCGAACTCGACACGCTGATGAGTCTGACTCAGATGATGGCGATCGGCGCCGCCGTGGTCGGACTGTTGTTTGCGGTCGCCATCGGCATCCTCGGTTACTTCAACCTGAAGGGCCGCAACGGCGCACGCATCACGACGTGGGTCCTGGCGGGTATCGGCCTGGCGTGTGGCGTGTGCAGCGGCTTCGCGGCACCGTTCTCCAACGCCGACGTCACCGTGAGCGGCGATGAAATGACGCAGCAGATCAACGACGCGATGGCCGCCGTCCAGGTCCCGGCGTGGCAGAACACCACCAGCATTCTCCTGTTGGTTGTGAGCACCATCCTGTACCTGTTGGTGATCGTCCTGCTGGCCGTGCCGGCCTCCAACGACTACTTCCGCAAACTCCCGGGTGGACAGCCGCCGTCCCATTTCGGCTAAACCCGACCTCACCTTGATCGCTTCACATCGCCCGGGGCGAGTCCCCGGGCGATTATTTTTGAGGAACCGACATGAGCACCGCATTGATCACCGGCGGCACGGCGGGCCTGGGCGCAGCGTTCGCCCGGTACTTCGCCGCAGAAGGCTACGACCTGATCCTCGTCGCACGTAACCAGGAGCGGCTGGAACGCTTCGGCGCCGAGTTGAAGAACGCCTACGGCGTGAACGTCTCCGGTGTCCCCGCCGACCTGACGACCGACGACGGTTGCGCCGAAGTCAGCGCCCTGTTGGACGGTGTCGACGTGTTGGTCAACAACGCCGGCATCGGCTTGGGCAAGGGGTTTTCCGCCGCTGGGCTGGACGCGGAGGAACGCCTGTTGAACCTCAACGTCAGGTCGGTCCTGCGGCTGTCACACAACGCTTTCGTGTCGATGCGGGAGCGTGGCGGCGGCACCGTCGTCAACGTGTCGTCCGTGGCCGGGTTCGGGCCGACGATGCCCGGGTCGACCTACAACGCCTCGAAGGCGTGGGTCACGGCGTTCAGCGAATCCATCGGGATGCTCGGTTGGTCGGAGAACGTCCGGGTCATGGCCTTGTGTCCGGGTTTCGTGCGCACGGAATTCCACGAGAGTGCCGACATCGCGACCGAGGACATTCCGGAATGGATGTGGCTGAACGCCGACGTGGTGGTGGAGGCGGGGATGCGAGACCTGGCCCGCGGAAAACTGATCAGCGTTCCGTCCATCAGGTACAAGTTCATCGTATCGGCAATCCGGCACATGCCATTGGGTTTCCTGGGACGCATCACGTCCCGCCTACCGGGAATCGCGGACCGCGGCAAGATCCGCTAATTAGACATAATATTCGCACCTTTCGATTAGATGTGGCCTCCCCCACATGGGCGTAACCACAACCTGACACTCCGGGGGCGGCGGAACGTTTCGAGTGTCGTACGCTCTTCGGGTGTCCGACCGGGACGAATTGCTTGCACTCATCAATGAACTCGCCGTCGTGCGTGGCCGTGTCACGCTGTCCAGCGGAAAAGAGGCCGACTATTACGTCGACCTGCGCCGCATAACCCTGCACCATCGTGCAGCGCCGCTGGTAGGACGCGTGATGGCCGATCTGACCGCGGATTGGGACTACACGGCAGTGGGGGGACTGACGCTGGGCGCCGACCCCGTCGCGACCGCCATGATGCACCAGTCACAGCGCCCACTCGACGCCTTCGTGGTCCGAAAAGCCGACAAGGCCCACGGCCTACAACGCCGCGTCGAAGGCCCGGATGTGGCCGGAAAACGCGTGTTGGCCGTGGAAGACACCTCGACAACCGGAGGTAGTGTGTTGACAGCCGTCGATGCGCTGCGCGCGGCGGGTGCGCAACCGGTAGGCGTCGCGGTGATTGTCGATCGGGGTGCTGCCACAGCGGTACGCGATGCCGGTTTCCGATATCGCGCCGCATTCGGCAGCAAGGATCTAAAATTGTAAAACAATCGAGGGCTCCCCGATCTCCTCGTAATCTCGCCCCTCACTAGAAGTACATACAGTCTGTAGTGATATAAATACTAATCGATAGTCTTGGTGAGAGGATGAATCGTGGTCCGCGTAATCGCTGATACCACTACCCCGGCATCTCCCGTCGGTGGCGAACCGCTGCCGCGCAAAGATGCCGAGCGGATCGCCGGAGTGCTCAAGGCGCTGGCCGACCCCAACCGGTTGAGGTTGATCAGCCTGATCCAGTCCACCGAAGGCGGCGAGGCCTGCGTGTGCGAGCTGACCGAACCACTGGGCCTGTCCCAGCCGACCATCAGTCACCACCTGCGCATCCTGACCGAAGCCGGTCTGGTCGAACGTGACAAGCGGGGCGTGTGGGCCTACTTCCGCATCGTTCCCGAAACACTGAATGCGGTGGCCGACCTGCTGACACCGCCGAAACGCCGCCGCCGCCGTAGCTGACATCACCTTCGCACGCCACTGTCATGACCCGACAGCGAACCCACCGACGCATCGCGTGCCGTCCCACCGGCATCGAACGAGACGAACGCAGCCTCCTAGAGAGTCCTTACTGGACAGGCCCTGTGGCGGGGCCTTTCCACTAGACTCACACCTGTGAGCAAACACCGACGGCCCGCCCGACTTTCCCCTCGGGCCCGCCGCACTCTACTGGGCGCCGCGATGATCGCGGTCCTTGCCCCAGTAGCCGGTGTTGCCCTCGGATCCGCCATCGGCGACGTCAACCAATGCCGCGAAACGGTGGCCGTCAACATCGCCGCAGCACCCGACATCGCGCCCGTCCTCACCGAACACGCCACCGACTGGTCCACCCGATCACGCCCCACACAGGGCACATGCGTCACCGTGACCGTCTCGGCCGTCGACTCCGCCCACATGGCCGTCGCCTACGCCGAAGCAGGCGGCATCGACATCGACGTCGGCGACATCGACACCGAACCCGTCGCCGTCCCCGACGTCTGGATCCCCGAATCGCTCCTGTGGCCGGCGCGCCTCGGCGGCGACATGAACGGACAACTCAGCGACCGCATGGACCCCGTCGCCGCCAGCCCCCTGGGCTTCGGCGTCCAACACAACCAGTCCAACACCGCGTTCGAAGGCATCACCATCCAAGACGCACCCGTCGCGCTCAAAGACCCCCGCACGGACGTGGCGTCACTGGCCCTCCTGCTGACCGCCCGACAGCACGAGGTCGACATCGACACCGCCCCCGACGGGGTACCCCCCATGTCCGCCGCCTCCGTGACCGCCCACAACAGAACCACCGACGACGACCCGCTGACATTCGTCAGCCCTCAACCGTCGCCGCCCTCCTTCGAATACCCCTACATCGCCTGGAGCTACCAGTCCGGTGCCCTACAGCGAGGCGTCGAAGCCTTCCGGTCGTCACTACTGACCAACGGTTTCACCGACCGGCTCACCGAGTACAACCTGCAGATCGCAGGCCCCTACCCGTCCATGCCCAACAGCGAAGCGGTCATGGACATCGTGGACAACTGGTCCGATTGACACGAAGAGACCCGGACGACACCGCCTCGATATCACGGTGAACGCCCGGGCCTGAACGCTTACGCGTCAACACCCAGATCCCGCGCAATCAACATGCGCTGAATCTCGCTGGTGCCCTCACCGATCTCGAGGATCTTCGTGTCACGCCACATACGGGCCACCGGCGTCTCGTTCATGAAGCCGTAGCCACCGAAAATCTGCGTCGCCGCTCGCGCGTTGTCCACAGCCGTGTTCGAAGCGTGCAACTTGGCGATCGACGCCTGCCGCTTGAACGGCTCCTCCGCACGCATACGAGCCGCCGCATCGTAATAGGCCAACCGCGACGTGTGCGCCCGCACCTCCATGTCGGCGATCATGAACTGAATGGCCTGGTTACTGCCGATCGGACGCCCGAACGCCTCACGCTCACCGGAATAACGAATCGACTCGTCGATACAGCCCTGCGCCAACCCCGTCGACAACGCCGCGATCGCGATCCGGCCCTCGTCGAGAATCTGAAGGAACTGGGCATAGCCACGGCCCCGCGCACCCAACAGGTTCGACACCGGGACACGACAGTCGTCAAAGAACAGTTCACGCGTGTCCGACGCACGCCAACCGACCTTCGAATACTGCTGCCCCACCGTGAACCCCGGGGTGCCACTGGGAACGATGATGCTGGAAATCTCCGGTTTGCCGTCCGGTTTCCGTCCCGTGACAGCCGTAACCGTCACCAGATCCGTGATATCGGTACCGGCGTTCGTGATGAAGCACTTCGCACCGTTGATGACCCACTCGTCACCGTCGACGACGGCCGTCGTCTTCGTCGCCGAAGCATCCGACCCGCCACCCGGCTCGGTCAACCCGAACGCCGCCAACGCCTCACCACGGCACAACCGCGGAAGCCACTTCGCCTTCTGCTCATCGGTCCCAAACCGGTAAATCGGCATGGCGCCCAGCGATACCGCCGCCTCAACCGTGATCGCCACCGACGAATCGACGCGAGCCAGCTCCTCAAGCGCCAGACACAACATGAAGTAATCGCCACCGGCGCCGTCATACTTCTCATCGAACGGGGCACCGAAAATACCCATCCGGCCCAGCTCGGCGACGAGATCGTACGGGAACGCGCCCCGCTCGTAATAGTCACCGATAACCGGAGCAACTTTTTTCGAGGCGAACTCGGCAACCGCGTCACGCAGCGCCTGCTCGTCCTCCGTCAACCGAAAATCCATGGAAACATCCTTAAGGTCTTAACAGACGGCTATACGGGCGTAACACCGTGACGGCGCCGCGAAAACGAGCGATCCTTGCCCTCGGCCGCCGCGTACCGGCCGATCAGTTCGTCACGCAGGCTCTCCGGCTCCACGATCCCGTCGATGACCAGCTCACTCGCCAACCGAACGACGTCGATATCCGCCTCGTACTCTTCACGCTTCGCGCGAACGAACTCCTCACGCTCCGCCTCATCCTCGATCGCGGCGATCTTGCGGGCATACACGGCGTTCACCGCGGCATCGGCGCCCATGACGGCTATCTTCGCGGTCGGCAACGCCAACGTCGCATCGGAACCGAAACTCGGGCCCGCCATCGCGTACAGACCGGCGCCATACGCCTTACGCACCACGACACAGATCTTCGGGACCGTCGCCTCCGAAATCGCCGACACCATCTTCGCGCCGTGCCGGATAATGCCCTGCTTCTCCACCGCGCTACCGACCATGAAGCCGGGAACATCCGCCAAGAACAGCAACGGAATGTTGAAGGCGTCGCACAGTTGCACAAACCGCGCCGCCTTGTCGCTGGAGTCGACGAACAGGACACCGCCCTTGAACATCGAGTTGTTACCGACAACCCCGATCGGACGGCCGTTCAAACGACCGAAACCGGTCACCAGCTCCTTGGCCCACCTCGCGTGAACCTCGAAAAAGTCGCCGTCGTCGACAATGCCCTTGATGTACTTACGCATGTCGAAGGCCTGACGTTCGTTCTCCGGCACCAGCGCCCGCAGATCAACTTCCGGCGCGGCACCGGCCTCCACCGCCGGAGGCTCCTTCGTCCAGTTGTCCGGCAGGAACGACAGATAACGCTTCACCACGTTCAGCGCCTCGTCCTCGTCCGAACACAGGAAATGCCCCACACCGGACTCGGTGCAGTGCACCTTCGCCCCGCCCATGGCCTCCAGGGTCGTCTTCTCCCCCGTCACCATCTCGACCATGCGGTCCGAGCCCAGATACATCGACGCGTTCTTGTCGACCATGGCGACCACGTCGCAGAACGCGGGAATGTAGGCACCGCCTGCGGCGCTGGGACCGAACAGCGCACACACCTGAGGGATGGAGCCGGAGTTGCGAACCTGGTTGTAGAAGATCCGGCCGGCGCCCCGGCGACCAGGGAACAACTCGACCTGGTCGGTGATCCGGGCACCCGCGGAGTCCACGAGGTAGATCATCGGAACGCCCGTGTTATAGGCGTCGTCGGTGATGCGGATCATCTTCTCGACCGTGCGCGCTCCCCACGATCCGGCCTTGACCGTCGAGTCGTTGGCCAGCAAACACACTGGACGGCCGTCGATACGAGCGCGTCCCGTCACCACGCCGTCCGACGGAAGGTCGGGGGCGGACGCGTTGGCGAAATGACCGTCCTCGATGAACGAATCCTTATCGACCAGCCGCGCAATCCGCTCCCTGGCAAAAAGCTTGCCCTTGGCCGCGTTGGCCTCGTGGTACTTGGCTGCGCCGCCCTTGTGGATTCGTTCACTCAGATCTTTGGTGTTCACACCGGCTCCGATTCCTACCGCAAACCTTAACGTGCGTTAAGGGTAGATCACCGCAGCATCTTATCCAAGTCGGCGTGTGAATGTGAGACCCCAAGCGAGCAGAGGGACAAAGCGGGCAAAAAGACCAGCCCACACGTGGCCCCACGACGAAACCCGGCAGACAGGGAGCTCACA
>DHCFJ07801__coassemble_1960_pt1 | contig 17363 bp, 16 predicted proteins | sample DHCFJ07801__metabat2_low_PE_011 | metagenome-assembled genome bin DHCFJ07801 | reverse complement strand
GTGGTGGTGGTGTGGCTCTGCCGTGCGGAGCCGGTGGTGTGGCCCTGCCGTGCGGAGCCGGCGGGTAAGAGTAATGATGACCGTGGTCGGGTGGCGGTGGCATTCGGCCGTGCGGCGGTGCCTGCCCGTAATGGTGGTGCGGACCGTGCCCGGGCGGCGGCGGTGTGGCCCTGCCCTGCGGTGCTGCTCCGTGTGGTGGCGGCGGACCGTACACCCCCGGGGGTGGAGCCTGCATCGGCGGTGGCGGCACCGCCGGATTTTGATACGCCGGTGCTTGAGAGCCGTATGGGTGCTGAGGCGGAGCAGGAGGGCCCCACTGCGGACCGGCCGACGACGTCGGGGCGGGAGCCTGGTGCCCTGGGTGAGGGTCCATGTGAGGTGATGACGACGGCGGCAGGCTGAACTGCGGTGGAGGAGGCGGTGCCTGTGGCGCCGGAGCAGGTGGTGGTGCCATCTGCTCCGGCGGTACGGGTGCACCGGCCAGACGTGCCGAGGCGGCGGCGACCGGGTCGCCGGAATGCGCCGACGGCGGTGGCGGCGGTGGCGGTGCACCCTGCGCCTGCTCTGCGGTCATCTGACGGGCCAGCACTGCCGCCTGTTCGGCGATGGCGCGTTGGATGGCCTCGGGAGACATCGTCGGCGATGGGGACCCGTCGGCTGTCGTTGATGCCCGGCCCGCGGCGTCTGCAGCAGCCTTCCCGGCCGCGGCTTCGGCAGCCGCCTTCTTTGCTGCGGCCTCTTCCTGAGCCGCCTTCTTGGCGGCCAACGCCGCCTGTTTTTTTGCCGCCTCGGCCTTGCGGGCGCGTTCGGCGGCCTCGGCTGTGCCCGGCCATAGTGGAAGACCGCCGGGAAGTGGCGATGTGGACATCTCAAAGGCCCCAGACATGGTTGTGCGGTTCACCGGTCGTTGGTACCCAGTATGCCTGGTGGCAAAGACATCTCCGTGCGGGCGACACCCGGCCGAGCCGAAGCACGGCCGGTGTCCGCCCACAAGGTTTCAACACCTTGATCACATGCGCCCGTCGTGCGCAAGTGGGCGCGGTGTGTCAGCTGACCTGCGACAACCAGTTCTGACCGGCGTCGTCGTCGTAGTTTCGGTAAACGTTGAGTTCGGCATCCCACTCGGTGCCCAACAACTTGTTCAGCCCATGGCGCAGTGTGTCCGCATCGGTGGTGGTGGCCAAAAGTGCGCGAATGCGGTTCTCGTCGATCAAGAGATCCCCGTTGGCGCTGGTTGCTGTGCGGTACAGACCGCGGCTCGGCACGAACATGATGCGTTCACCGTCCACACCGGGACTGGCGTCCTCGGTGATTTCGAATCGAAGCATCTGCCACTTTTGGAGCGCCTTCGCCAGTTTCATCGCTGTTCCCGGCGGTCCGTTCCATGCGCAGTCGGTGCGCCAGGACGGAGGCGAAGCCGGCTGTACCGACCAGGTGAGTTTGGCCTCGGTGTCGAGAGCACGGCCAATGGCCCACTCGACATGTGGACATACCGCCGGTGGGCTTGAGTGCACATAGATAACGCCTCGCGTTGGCACGTCGAACCTCCTGGCAGTTTCGGCGCAATGCGCCTTCCCCAAACTCATTGCGTCAAACGAGCAGCGATCGTATCGGTGATCGGTGACAACCATCGAACACGTTCGCGGCATAGGCCAGGTGTCGCACCAAGAGCGCGAAATCTATCTCGCCAATCATGACGTTCGAAGGGGAACGGCGCTAGGGGTTTAGGGTGATTATTTTTCGATTACAGGTCGATATCGGTCAGAAATCATCCTTTCGGTCAGGGGTGTGTCGGCCACACGAAACCCGCCCGACGGTCGTACACGGCCGCCGCCGAGGTGTTGAGGACCGTTTTTGCCGGTCGGGTATCGTTGACCGAGGCCGGTCTGTGCACCGGCCGCTATGACGTCCTGGTGGGTCCGAGTGCTCACCGCAGCGTTCAATCTTTCATTCATCCAATGGTGAGGAGTGCCGGCAATGGCAAACAACACCTCGAAGACCGCACGCGCGTCAGTACGTGCGGGTCAGGCCGGCCAGGGCGGTGGCCTGAGCGTGCTGGGCGAGTTCAAGTACCTGATCCCCCTGAACAAGGGCAAGCACGCCTACGTCCGTAACCTGACCACGGGCAAGACCGTGCACTGTGCCACCGACTCCGACAAGTTCGTCCAGGAGATGAAGGACCTCGCGGAGGCCGGTCACGGTGAAAAGATCCGTGGTGAACTGGATTCCTTCGTCGACAGCTTCCCCGGACAGGGCTGGGACGCCACGACCAAGCGCCTCGAAGAGGCGGGGGTCTTCGGCGGCGCAGCGTAAGCCGACCACAACCGTCGTGACAACGGTCGTGCCTCGACGAGGCACGACCGTTGTTTCGTGTGCGCTTCAGGCGCGAGGTTCGAACAGATTTCCCTCGGGGATGTCGGGCTGGAGCTGTCGCGCGGCGACATCGGCGGCCACCGTCTGCTCGTCGACTTCGGCCTGCTCGTACACGTCCGCGGTCTGGGAGGCGATGGGCCCCCAGTCGTAATGGCGGCTGATCATGTCCGATGCGTTGTCTCTCAACCGTTGTGCAAGATCGGGTTGCTCAAGGACCGTCGAGACCGCGTCGGCCAGCGAAGCCGGATCTCCCGGCCGGTGCGTCATCCCGGTCTCGCCGTCGATGATGAACTCGGTCAACCCACCGGCGTCGGCGGCCACGACGACGGTGCCGGCGGCCACGGCCTCCAACGCCACCATCCCGAACGGTTCGTAGCGGCTGGGGATGGTGAAGCAATCGGCGGCCGCCAGCAGCGCCGGTAGCTGCGCACCGCCGACGAAACCGAGAAACCGCACGGTCTTGTCGAGCCCCAGCTCAACTGCTTGGCGCTTCAGCTCCGACTCCCAGGGCCCCTCTCCCGCGATGAGAACGGTGAGGCCGGGGTGACGGTCGACGAGAAACACGGTGGCTTCGATGAGGTCCTGAACGCCCTTCTCGTGGACCAGCCGGCCCGCGTGGAGGAGGATGGGTCCGTCCGCGTATTCGTCTCGAATGTGGTCCGTGGCGCCGGGTGCATGCGTGAAACTGGCGCGGTCCACCCCGTTGGGCACCACCTGGATCTTGCCGTCGGGCGGATCGAACAGGTGGTTGATCTCCCAACGCATGTACTCCGAACAGGCGATGACGGCACGCGCCTCGTACGTCAGCCACCATTCGATGGCGTGGATGTCTTTGGAGACCTGGTCGGGCAGCCAACCCAGGTGCCTACCCGCCTCGGTGGAGTGCACGGTCGCCACCAGAGGCACGTCCAGGTGGTGTTTGAGGGTGACCGCGGCGTGCGTCACCAACCAGTCGTGGGCGTGTACGACATCGAATTCCTGGGTGCGTGTCGCCCTGAGAGCGGCTCGGGTGAGGGCGTGGTTGAAGGCCATCGTCCAGGGCAGCAGCGTCGTGGTGTCGAAGTCCAGAAGCGGGGCGTCCTGTGGGGCCCGAACGATGCGAACCCCGTCGACGGTCTCGTCCAGTGCCGCCGGCGTGCCGTCGGGGTGGTTGCCGTGCCTGGTGGCCACTGTGACGGTGTGGCCGGCTGCGGCCAGCGAGGTCGCCAAGGCGTGGACGTGACGGCCGAGTCCGCCGACAAGGACCGGCGGGTACTCCCACGAGAGAAGCAGGATGCGTTTACCGCCCTGAGGGCTTGTCACGGGAAATACCTCCGAATGGTGTCGCACCGGGGCGCCGAGAACGCCGGGTGACCTGCGAGCCGTTTCGTCGCACGGCCGGTGGTGACCATTGTTACCAGATTGATTCAGGGGAGCTCGCGGCCGCTGTAGCGCCGATGGGAGACCGGACGGGTAGATGCACCGTGATCGGACCTCGGGGTGTGTCCGAGGGGTCAGCGGTCGTCTTTGTCCTCGCGTAGACGTCGCTGAAGATCGTTGAGGAAGTCGGGGTCGTCATCCGGACCGAACGTGCGTTTCTGAGGCCGTGGGCGGGTGATGCCGTTGCCCTGTGGGCGTGGTCGCCCCGACATGAACCACGCGATGGCGCCGGCTATCGGCAGGAAAACGATGATCAACACCCACGCGGCACGGCTGAAGCGTCGAGGAGGATGTTCGCCTCCCAGGCAGTCTGCGACGGCGGCGATCAGCGATGCAAGGTACGCCAGTGCGACGAATATGACGATTCGGCCCATGCATCAATAATGCCTTGCCGACAAACAACTCGGGAAGGGCCGACCGGACCAGTTTCCGAATATCGACGCTGACCGCGTCGGGCGTGCGATCCGCGTCCAGGTATAGGAAGTCGTCCGCCTCGGGGAGTGAGCGGTAAGCGGCGTCCAATCGTACGAGTCCGTGAACCGGCTCCACGTCGATGCCGCGCCGCTTGATACGGGTGGCCGCGACCTCGGGTGGGATGCTCAGATAGATCGTCAGGTCTGGGCGAGGGTGCCTGGCCAGAGTGCGTCTCACCCACGGTTCCAAATCGGGGTCCAACATCCTGGTTCTGGCGAACTGGCACAGGTTGTAGCGGTCGGCGACGAGGACGATCGCACGTTGCGACAGCGTCAGGTTGACATGCCGAATCAAGGTCTCGGTGCGAAGGGCGAGCTCCGGACCGAGGAGCGCCACGGAGTCGTTGCGGCCGAGGTATTGGGCCGCGTTGCCGAGGATCCGTCGCCCGCCCGCGGCCATGCGGTAGGTGGCCGGTTGTCCCGTGGCACGCAACCAGTCGGTGAGGCGTCTGGCCTGGGTGGTCTTTCCGGCTCCGTCGACACCGATAACGGCGATCGTCGCCCGACGCGAATGATGCGACACGCGTCAAGAGTAAGGAGTCCACGGATCGGTGAGACAGGACGGTGTGACGCCGTCGGTCATTGTGAACCTGCTCACCGTCCGTCGGGACGTGTGACGTCGTCATGATGCCGGTCGATGCGGTGCGACACGCGCCGAGGAGCGCAGATGCGGTTACTCGCAAGTAACTTGCCAGGGTAGTATTCGCCGTGCCACGCCTACCCGGATGATGATGACTGTCGTTGGCCGGTGATGATGGTGACCTGAACGTCCGTTTAGGCCGCGTGTGGCCTCCGCCGGCCATAGCCGAGCGATTCGGCTTGACGCAGACACGCTCTGAGATTGGAGGAAGGGACGTCGTCGAAAGAACGACGGCCCGATGACTACATGAAAATCGTTGTCCTCGTTAAACAGGTACCGGATTCCGGGTTGGAGCGGCATCTGGACTCGGCTGACTTCACTGTGGAACGTGCTTCCGCGTCAAATGTCATCAGCGAACTCGATGAAAACGCCCTTGAAGCGGCGATGGCCATTGCCGACGCCGGAGAAGCCGAGGTCACCGTCCTGACCGTCGGACCGGACCACTCGCTGGAGACCGTCCGCAAAGCGCTGTCCATGGGGCCGCACAAGGCGGTTCACGTGCAGGACGACGCCATCGCGGGATCGTGCGCGGTCACCACGTCGGCGGTCATCGCGGCAGCCTTGTCCAAGCTGGAGTACGACCTTGTCCTGTGCGCCACCGAATCCACCGACGGCGGCGTCGGCGGTATGGCCCAGATGCTGGGCGCCCGGCTCGGAGTGGCCGTCATGGGCGGTGCACGCAAGCTGACCGTCGACGGCGGTGCCCTCACCGTGGAACGACAGACCGACGACGGTTACGAGACCCTGACCGCGGCCACGCCCGCGATCGTGTCGGTCTGGGACTCCATCAACACGCCACGGTTCCCGTCCCTCAAGGGGATCATGGCCGCCAAGCGGAAGCCCGTCGAGAACTGGAGTCTGTCCGACCTCGGGGTCGCGCCGGACACCGTCGGTGCGGCCGCCGCCACCAGCAAGGTGGTCTCCGCCGAACCGCGTCCGCCCCGCAGCGCCGGGCAGAAGATCACCGACGAGGGAGCCGGCGGCGTTGAGCTCGCCGGATACCTGGCCGCCGAGAAGTTCGTGTAGCAAAGGGGTTTACCGACATGGCTGAAGTATTCGTTGTGGCCGGTGCGGCCAACAAACTCACCTACGAAATGTTGACGATGGCGCGGGGCCTCGGCCTGGGAGACGTCGCTGCGGTCGTCATGGGTGCCCCCGGGCTGACCGACGAGATCGCCGACAGTCTCGCCGAATACGGCGCGAGCAAAATCTACTCCGCCGAAGACGAGGTCTTGGACAAGTACCTGGTAGCGCCCAAGGCGGAGGTCTTGACCACGCTGATCCGGGAAAAGCAACCTGCGGCGGTTCTCCTCCCGAGCATCCAGGAAGGCAAGGAAATCGCCGCGCGCGTCGCGGTGACTTTGGACAACGGTTTGTTGACCGACGTGGTGGGCCTGGACTCGGACGGCACGGCGACCCAGCCGATCTTTGCCGGGTCCACGGTCGTGCAGTCCCAGGTGAGCAAGGGTTTCCCCCTGGTGTGCGTGCGGCCCAACTCCTTGACTCCGTCGGCCGAACCGGTGTCCGCCGAACGCGTCTCGGTTCCCGTCGAAGTGAGTGACGCGGCGAAACTGGTCACCGTTTCCGACCGTGTTACCGAGGCCAAGGGCGACCGCCCGGATCTCACCGAGGCGGCGGTCGTCGTATCCGGTGGACGCGGGGTCGGTTCGGCCGAACAGTTCTCGGTCATCGAGGAGTTCGCCGACCTGCTCGGTGGTGCCGTGGGAGCATCGCGTGCGGCGACCGACGCCGGTTACTACCCGCACAAGTTTCAGGTCGGACAGACTGGAAGCACCGTGTCGCCGCAGCTGTACGTGGCGGCGGGGATCTCCGGTGCCATTCAGCACCGGGCCGGAATGCAAACGTCTAAGACGATCGTGGCGGTCAACAAGGACGAGGGCGCGCCGATCTTCGAGATAGCCGACTATGGAGTCGTCGGAGACCTGTTCAAGGTGCTTCCCCAAGCGGCGGAAGAGATCAAGAAGTCGCGACAGTAGAAGCTAGTTTCGACCGGCTCTGGCTGGTCATCGCCATCGAGGTGCGGTAGATTTTCTGCCGCACCTCTTTTTTGTCGATTCCCTGCAAAAGAAATTAGAGGATCTCTCATGACCGCACAGACAGCCATCGCCCCACGACAGGTCTTGGTGGACCTGATCCCGAGCACGAAAGCCACCGCCTGGGTGCGCGACGTCGTACTCGTGGCCTCCGGAGCCGGCCTGGTCGGTGCCTCCGCCCAGATCGCCATCCCGCTGCCCGGCATCACCCCGGTCCCGCTCGTCTTGACCACATTGACCGTCCTCCTCCTGGGGGCCGCCTATGGTCCGGCCCGTGCCGCCGCCACCATGGGGCTCTACCTGGTCGCCGGCATCGCCGGTGTGCCGTGGTTCTCCGAAGGTGCCGCGGGCATGTCCATCGTGACTCTCGGTTATGTCATCGGCTTCCTCGTGGCGGCCACCGTCGTCGGGGCGTTGGCGCGCCGTGGTGGAGACCGCACGCTCATGAAAACCGCCGGGATCATGGTCGTCGGCAATCTCGCCATCTACGGATTCGGCGTCCCCTACCTGGTGCTGGCCACCGGCATGGGATGGGCCGACGGAGTCGTCCAGGGCGCGGCCCTGTTCGTCGTCTCCGACCTCATCAAACTGGTGGTCGCCTCGGCGATGCTCCCCGCCACCTGGGCGCTGGTCAAGCGATTCCGGGGCTGATCACCACGTCCAGCCGATGCCCAAGGCCCCCGGTTTCACGTCCGAGTGTGAAACCTGGGCGGTCAACCAGTTGTTCAAAGTGATGTCACCGGTCTCCCGGAGCTTGACATCCAGGCGGGACTGAGCGAATCCGAACACGCGTCGCGGCAACAACCGGGGACTGAAACGGACCTGGAGCGTATAGCGCTCCACCGGGTACCGGAATCCGTGACCGTAGCGTGTGGCCGGTTCGCTCGTCCCGTCGATGACCTCGAACTCGATCAAATGTGACTCACCCTGGGACAACGTCGTCCCGAACAGCACCTCGGCGAGCAACATCGGTTCGTCGGGGTGCCTCACCACCGTCCCAATGACACAGTCCCGATACGGGGCCACTCGCACAGCGTCGATGTCGCAGCCGCGGTCGCCGCGAAACAGCGCCACGTGACGATCGACACCGTCCCGGCGCGCCCGGACCAGCATCGAGACCTCGTGCCCGGCGTCGCGGCCCTGGTCGTCGATCGTGGCCGTCACCTGCTGAGTCACGATGTCGATCTGATGTTCACGCGCCAACGGCATACGGTCGCACAGCTCACGCATCGCAGCCCCACCGCCGATGACGGCTTCGGGCCGCGACTGCCGCGCGCGCAGCGAACGGGGGCCGCGAGCACGTCGCGGCCCCAGCAGTCTGCGAAGACTGTGATCCGGCAGGCGGAGAATCTCCTCCAACGCGGCGACGGCCTCGATCGACTTCGGCTGCTCGGGACGGGTACGCCCGTGCTGCCAATAACTGAGACTGGTCGTGGAGACGGGAAGACCCCGTGCCAACAGCCGATGACGGAGCCGGTCCAAGCCGAGGCCCCGTGCACTGATGGCCTCCCGAAGCGCCACGTGGAACGGACCTCGTGCCAACGCGTCGGCCAACGCCGAGTCGGCAACCGTGGTGTCGGGATCGCCTGAACTTGTTGCCATGCTTCACATCCTGGCGTGCTCGCCGACTGTAGGCAAGGCGTGGAAACCCACCCAATAGGCTGTAACCGTGTGCTTCCGGTCGACCAACTCACGGGCCGACGCCGTCGGTGGGCGGCGGCAGGCGGCGACGAAGAAGTCGAACCCGGCGCGGTGCGTCGACGCCGCCCGCACCGATCGGGCCACCGTCACCTATCGCTCACACCGTTCGTACGTCCAGTCTCAGACAGGTTCCACAACATGACCTACCTAGATCACGCGGCCACAACTCCCATGATCACGCAGGCCCGCGACGCCTATCTCGCGGCCGCCACTACTACGGGTAACGCTTCGTCGCTGCACTCGGGGGGCCGCGCGGCGCGCCGCATCGTCGAGGAGTCCCGGGAAACCGTCGCCGATCGGCTCAAAGCCACACCCGGCGAGGTGATCTTCACGTCCGGAGCCACCGAAAGCAACAATCTGGCCGTCAAGGGGTTGTACTGGAGCCGACGGAACGCCGACCCGCGGCGTCGACGCATCCTGGTGAGCCCGACCGAGCACCACGCGGTCCTCGACGTGGTGGAATGGCTGGTCGAGCATGAACAGGCCATTGTGGACATGCTCCCGGTCGACGCCGACGGTCGCATCGCTCCCGACGACGTCGCCGAGGCCGTCGATAAAGCCGCCGACGAGGCGGCACTACTGACGACGATGTGGGCCAACAACGAAGTGGGAACGATCAACCCCATCCCGTCGATTGCGAGTGTGGCCGCCGAACGCGGCCTGCCTTTCCACACCGACGCCGTTCAGGCGGTGGGGCAGATCACCATGGGGTTCGACATCGACGGTGTCACCGCCTTGTCGATGACCGGCCACAAACTGGGGGGACCGACCGGCGTGGGGGCGCTGTTGTTGCGTACCGACGCCCAGGTCGTTCCACTGGCTCACGGCGGTGGGCAGGAACGTGACGTGAGGTCGGGAACGTTGGACGTGGCCGGGATCGCCGCGTTGGCGGCCGCAGTCACCGCCGCGGTCGACGGCCGTGAAGCCGAGGCGAAACGGTTGACCACTCTGAGGAACCGTCTCATCGACGGTGTACGGCGCGTGGTGCCCGACGCGGTACTGAACGGTCCCATCGACCAGCGTCTTCCCGGAAACGTCCACTTTTCGTTCCCCGGGTGTGAAGGAGATGCGCTGTTGATGCTCCTGGACGCCGCCGGTGTGGAATGCGCCACCGGTTCGGCATGTTCGGCCGGAGTCGCGCAGCCGTCGCACGTGCTGTCGGCCATGGGGGCTTCGGCGGCACATGCGCGTTCGTCGCTGCGCTTCTCCCTGGGACACACATCGTGCGAAGCCGATGTCGACGTGGTGTTGGCGGCACTGCCCACCGTCGTCGAACGCGCGCGAGCCGCCGGGCTGTCGTAACCGATGAGGTAAAACGGCGTGTCGGCACGATCGGAGCGGCCGGTAGGCTGGTGCGGTGAGTTTGCGTGTATTGGCCGCCATGTCCGGTGGCGTTGATTCAGCCGTGGCGGCCGCCAGAGCCGTTGACGCCGGTTACGACGTGACGGGAGTCCATCTGGCTCTGTCGTCGAACCCGAAAACCTTCCGGTCGGGCGCCCGGGGTTGCTGCACCCTGGAGGACTCACGCGACGCCCGCCGGGCCGCAGACGTCATAGGAATCCCCTTCTACATATGGGACATGGCCGAACGGTTTCGCGAAGACGTCGTGGACGACTTCGTCGCCGAGTACGCCGCCGGACGTACACCCAACCCGTGCCTACGCTGCAACGAGAAGATCAAGTTCGCGGCGGTTCTGGACCGGGCCGTCGCACTCGGCTTCGACGCCGTTGTCACCGGACACCATGCTCGACTCACCGACGGAATGTTGCGTCGGTCTGTCGACCAGGGAAAGGATCAGTCGTACGTCCTCGCGGTCTTGACCAGTGAACAACTGTCGCGTGCCGTCTTCCCGTTGGGGGATTCGACGAAGGAGGAGGTGCGTGCCGAAGCGGCGCAGCGTGACCTGGCGGTGGCCGACAAGCCCGACAGTCACGACATCTGCTTCATCGCCGACGGGGACACCCGTGGCTTCCTCAACCGGGAACTGGGAACCAAGACCGGCGACATCGTCGACGGAACCACCGGTGAGGTTGTGGGCAGTCACGAGGGAGCTCACCAGTACACCATCGGCCAGCGTCACGGACTGGGCCTGACACGACCGGCCGCCGACGGGAAACCCCGGTACGTCCTGTCCATCACACCGGTCGACAACACCGTCACCGTCGGGCCCCGGCAGGCCCTCGACGTCGATGTGGTCCACGGCGACAAACCGGTGTGGACGCAGGGACGCACGATCGAAGGACCGTTCGAGTGTGAAGTGCAGTTGCGTGCCCACGGCGAGTGCTACCCGGCCACGGTGACCGTCGACGGTGACACTCTGACCGCGCGCCTGCACGGGGTCGCGTCAGGTGTGGCCGCCGGTCAGGCGATGGTCGTTTACCGTCCCGACGAGGAGGGCGACACGGTGTTGGCCAGCGCCACCATCAGTCGCACCGAGTCCTTGGCGACGTCGTCGGCGTGAACGAAGGGGCTCCCGTGACGGAACGTGTGTTGCCCGGTGGCGTGGCCACCGGTATCGGATCGTTGCCGGGTGTGGACGTCGACGAGGCCGTGAGACGGGTCTTCGGCGAACTACCGGATTTTCCCCATCTTCCGGAGCTCCCCGCTCGGGGGCCGGGTGCCGAACTGGTGGGGCGGGGCGCCGCTCTCCTGGTGGATCTGCCGGTTCAGCTGTACGCGGGCAGGTGGCAGACGGCGTCGAAAAAGGGCGTGGACCTGCGTCGTTCCATCGATTTCCTGGAACGTGATCGCGACACTCTCACCGACGTCGTCTCCGACCACGACGGATTTTTCAAGGTGTCGGCGGCCGGCCCCTGGACGTTGTCGGCCGCGTTGCAGCGGCGCACCGGGGGCGCCATGTTGCGGGACCGTGGCGCCGTCGCCGACCTGACCGATTCCCTCGCCGAAGGGCTGGCCCGATACGTCGACGACGTATCGGCGCGCCTGCCGCGGGCCCGAGTGGTGCTTCAACTCGACGAACCGTCGCTGGTTGCCGTTCTCACCGGCGGCATACCCACCGAGTCCGGGTTCTCCCGCTATCCGGCGGTCGAACGTTCCGTCGTCCGTGAACACCTGTCACGGATCATTGCGACCGTCGGTGTCCCGGTCGTCGTCCACTGCTGTGCGCAGGCGGTGCCGGTAACCCTGTTGCACGAGGCCGGTGCCGAGGGCGTCGCCCTGGACATGTCGTTGCTCGATCTCGATTCTCCAACGTCGATGGACCCGCTGGGCGAACTGCTCGACGGTGGTTTCACTCTGTTCGCGGGAGCGGCCGAGACCCGCCCGGAGCAGGACGAACCCACCGGTCGCGGCGTCGCCGACGTCGTAGAGACGGCCTGGAGGCGGTGGGGACTGGAACCGGACCGGCGGCGTGACCAGGTCGTGGTGACGCCCGCATGTGGAATGTCCGACTTGACCTGGCCGCGTGCCCGGGCCACCATGGCCGCCTGCGTCGAGGCGGCACACAGAATCCGGGACTGACGACACGTCGCGGCCCGTGTCACCTACCGCTGTGACGTCGTACCCACCGACTAGATTCGGTCGGTATGAAATCAGATGTCGCAGCCGATTCGCCTGAAGGTTTCGAATCCGCTCGGGTACGTCATGAGGAATTGGCGGCCGAAGTCGAGCGCCACCGGCAGCTGTACAACCGTGACGACGCGCCGGTTGTCTCCGACGCCGAATACGACGCCCTCATGCGTGAACTGATGGCGTTGGAGGATGAACATCCCGTACTGCGTACTCAGGATTCCCCGACACAGGCCGTCGGCGGAGACCGGTCCGAGCTGTTTGCCGCGGTCGAGCACGCCGAACCTCTCTTGAGCCTGGACAACGCTTTCGGCGAAGCCGATTTGACCGCGTGGGCGCACCGGGTCACCACCGAGGTCCCCGATGCCACATACCTGTGTGAACTGAAGATCGACGGCTTGGCGGTGAACCTCACCTACGAGAACGGCGTACTGGTCCGGGGCGCCACGCGCGGTGACGGGCGTACCGGTGAGGACATCACTCCCAACGTGCGGACCATCGCCGACGTTCCGCACCGCCTGAAAGACAACGACCGATACCCGGTACCGGAATTCCTGGAGGTGCGTGGCGAGGTCTACATGAGCACCAGCTCCTTTGAGCGCCTCAACGCCGACCGTATGGCCGACAACGAGAGGATCGCCACCGCCAACGCCGAACGCGCCAAGGAGGGCAAGCGTCAGCAGAAGCTTCTGCCGATGTACGCCAACCCGCGTAACGCGGCGGCGGGTTCGTTGCGGCAGAAGGATGCGGCGGAGACGGCCAAGCGGGCGTTGAGCATGACCGTTTACGGAGTGGGCGCTCGACGTGGATTCGAGCCGACGCGTCAGTCGGAGGCCTATGCGGCTTTGGCGGCCTGGGGGTTGCCCACCAGCGCCTACTGGAAGCGGGTCTCCGCACTCGACGACGTCAAAGCCTATGTGGAGCAATACCACGAGCGTCGGCACGATGTCGTTCACGAGATCGACGGTGTCGTCGTCAAGATCGACGAGATCGTGAACCAACGACGTCTCGGATCGACGACCCGCGCCCCACGGTGGGCCATCGCCTACAAATACCCGCCCGAGGAGGTCACTACCCGGTTGACGAACATCCTCGTCAGTGTGGGCCGTACTGGCCGCGCCACGCCGTACGCGGTGTTGGAGCCGGTGCGCGTCGCCGGGTCCGAGGTCGAGTTCGCAACCCTCCACAACCAGGACGTGGTGAGGGCCAAGGGCGTTTTGATCGGGGACAGGGTAGTCGTCCGGAAGGCCGGTGACGTCATTCCCGAAGTGGTCGGCCCTGTCGACGGGGCCCGCACCGGTGACGAGCGGGAGTTCGTCATGCCGTCGAACTGTCCCGAGTGTGGCACCGGACTTCGGCCGATGTCGGAGGGGGACGTCGATCTGAGGTGTCCGAACGCGCGGTCGTGTCCGGCGCAGCTTCGGGAGCGCCTGGCCTACCTGACCGGACGGTCCTGCCTGGACATCGATGGTCTGGGCTACGTCGCCTGCGCCGCCCTCACCCAGCCGTTGGAACCGGCGATGCCGCCGCTGGCAGACGAGGGTGACCTGTTTGACCTGACGATGGAAAAACTGCTGCCCATCAAGGTGGTGGTCCGAGACCCGGACACGGGTCTGCCGCGCAAGACCGAGGACGGTGAGGAAAAGGTCGTCTCCTTTTTCGCCAACGACCGGGGAGAGCCTAAAGAGAACGCCACGAAGCTGTTGGCGAACCTGGAGAAGGCGAAGTCGACGCAGCTGTGGCGGATCGTCAACGGCTTGTCGATCCGCCACGTCGGCCCGGTGGCCGCTCGAGCGTTGGCTACCGAGTTCGGTGACCTGGACGCGATATTCGCCGCGGAGGAGGAACGCCTGGCAGCTGTGGACGGTGTGGGTTCCACGATCGCGGCCGCGGTCCGGCAGTGGCACGAGGAGCCGTGGCACCGTGAAATTCTGGAGAAGTGGCGTGCTGCCGGTGTGGTGTTCACCGAGGAACCGGCGGAAGGGGTGGCGAAGAACCTCATCGGAGTGACCACGGTGATCACCGGTTCCCTCGAAGGGTGGACCAGGGACGGTGCGGCCGAGGCGGTCCGGGTTCGCGGTGGCAAGGTGTCGGGCTCGGTGTCGAAAAAAACCTCCTTTGTGGTTGTCGGGGATTCACCCGGTTCTAAATACGACAAGGCGGTGAAGTTGGGCCTGCCGATATTGGACGTCGACGGTTTTGCCGAGTTGCTCGAGAACGGTCCCGAAGCGGCCATGGAGAAATCGATCGGTGACGCTGGGTAATCATTTTGGGCGTCGTTAGATTTTGGCGCCCTTTTGACCCGATGATGATTTTCTTGAAGTGTTGCTTCATCGTGCCCTTCGTCGATTTCGTTGGTTTTCTCCGCGTCGAGCGTTGGGGCCGACTATTGGTAACATTTATCAAACCGTTATCTTGGCGATGTCTTGTGTCAGAGCGTCACTGGGAAAAACGGCGATACCGGCGAACCGTGGCGATTCGTGCAGCTTGAGAATCGATTCTGCCGACAACGTGATATACGCTTCAATCGCGATCTGGCGTCGCTTGACCGTCACTTTGGGGGATTGGCAGTCGTTGCTCAGGACGGGGGGTTCCTGTAAACGGCCGACTGTGCCACTCTCGAATAGAGCGGCCGCGGCGAACACGTCATTGGTGAATCGATCGGTGACGACGTCGGGAGGGTTTGAATGACGACGACTTCACTGCGTAATACGGCGCCGTCACAGCGAAGAGAAGCTTTTTTCGGGTATGTCACCGCCGTCGTCGTGTCGGCCGTGATCGCGGTGGCACTCACCTCGTGGCTGACACCGGCGCTGTGGATAGTGAACCTGACCGACGTCCCGGTGGCCGTGTGGGTCATGGCGGTGATGGCGATCCTGATCGAATGGCGTCCGCTCCTACCTCCCGGCTCACGCTACTCGCAGGCGGCCATGCTGTCGCTGAGCTTCATCATGGCGATCCTTCTGTGGTGGGGGTACATTCCCGCCCTGATCATCCAGACGGTGGTCGCCGCCCTGATTTTCAAGCGTCTCGGCGCCGCCGCCTGGCGAGTGGCCTTCAACACGGCTCAGTTCGCGCTTGCTCTCACCGCGGCGCACCTCGTCCTGGTGGCGGCCGGAATGTCCTCGGCCCACCTGCTTGACAGCGGATGGGGCCTCGTCGCGTTGCTGGCGGCCGGTACCGCGTGGTTCGCGGTGAGCCACCTGTTGGTGTGTTTCGCGTGGACCCTCCGGTTTTCCGTTCCGTGGTGGCGCATGGTCGTGCGAGCCTTTGGCTACGAGGCGGTCGTACACTTCGCCCAACTGGCGCTGGCGCCCATCCTGGTCGTGGTCGCGTCGGTCAACGCGTGGCTGGTTCTGCTGTCGGCCGTTCCGATATACGCCGTCTACCGGATGGCCCGATTGTCGAGCGAGCACGAACGCATGGCGCTGTCCGACAGCTTGACCGGCCTGCCCAACCGCAAAGGCTTCCAGACCGAGGTATCGGAGGCCATCGACCGTGCCGAGGAGTCTGGCGGCCGACTCGCCGTTCTCATCTGTGACCTCGACCGTTTCGCGGCGGTCAACAATTCGCTGGGGCACGGGGTGGGGGACCAGTTGCTCAAGGAGCTGGCCAACCGGTTCACCGCGTGCGGCCAATCCAGCCAGATGGTGGCCAAAATCGGGGGCGACGAGTTCGGCTTTCTGATCGCCGAGTACGGCAGTGAGTCGGAGGTTGAGAGATACGCCGACCGGGTGCGCTCGATCCTGAGCGGCCCCGTGTGGCTCGACGACGTGAGCGTCGACGTCTCCGGCGCGATCGGTGTGGCGTGCTATCCACAGGACGGCACCGATTTCGAGACCCTGTTCCGCCACGCGGATGTGGCGATGTACGAGGCGAAAAGTCGCGGTAGTGGTGTCGCCCGATACGCCCCCGAATACGACCACCACTCTCCGGAGCGTCTTGCGTTGCTGGGTGACCTGCGACGGGCGTTGGAGGCGCCCGACCTGCCCGGTGTCGAGCTGTATTACCAACCGCAGATCGAGCTCGCCTCCGGTGACGTCGTCGGCGTCGAGGCGTTGCTGCGTTATCGACACCCGTCTCAGGGCAGCGTCGATCCCGCCGAACTCATCGCGTTGGCCGAGCACAGTGCGGTGATGCGGATCCTCACGTATAGGGTCATCGACGAGGCGGTGTCGCAACTTGCTCGATGGCGCGCCGATGGTTTGACGCTGCGCGTCTCGGTGAACGTCAGTGTCCGCGACCTTCATGCGACCGACTTCTGCGACTACCTGACTCAACGGCTGATCAAACACCAGGTTCCGCCCGCGGCATTGCGTCTTGAGATCACCGAGAGTGCGTTGATGGCCGACCCTCGGCGAGTGATGGCGACTCTCAAGCGGCTGGAGGAACTCGGTGTGGGTTTGAGCCTGGACGACTTCGGCACGGGCTTCTCGTCGATGCAGCACCTGCGGCGCCTACCGGTCAGCGAGGTCAAGATCGACAAGTCGTTCGTCCTGGGAATGGCCGATGATCCCGATGCGGTGGCCATCGTCCGTTCGATCATCGAATTGGGTCGATCTCTAGGGTTGCAGGTCGTCGCGGAGGGCGTCGAGAACGAACGGATCTGGCGACAACTGCGGAAGTTCGGATGCGACGCCGCCCAGGGCTGGTTTTACGCGAAGCCGATGCCGGCCTCGCAGTTGGCGGGCTGGTTGTCCCGTTACCGGCCGCACGTGGCGGACCCGCCGATCAACAACGTGTCGCCGATTTCGGCGCGCAGCGTGTCCCGGTAGCCGATGCGTGCACACCGCCGCTCGTCCGACACCGGCGTGACACCAACGTGTGCCTGCGACACCAGTGGCTTCGCCCTCCAGGTCGGAATCTAGACTCGTTCAGTCCGAATTTTGACTGCCGTTGTGAAGGACTAGACCCGATGACCGCAATCTCTCGAGACGAGGTCGCGCATCTGGCGCATTTGGCGCGCCTGGACGTGACGGAAGCCGAACTCGACCGTTTCGCCCAGCAGCTTGACGTGATTCTTCAGTCCGTCCAACGGATCGGGGAGGTCGCCGCCGAAGACATCCCGCCGACCTCTCACGCCGTGCCGTTGACCAACGTTTACCGGGCCGACGAACCGGCCCCGAGCCTGCCTCGTGACGCGGCCTTGGCGGGGGCGCCCGACGTCGCCGAGGA